>JGI25132J35274_1000013_pt1 | contig 54367 bp, 40 predicted proteins | sample ETNvirenome_6_30_FD_35274 | JGI IMG/M metagenome (IMG submission 35274)
ACATCTTTAATCCCGGCCCACCATTTGAATCATCATCACCATCAACTAAAGATAGTGTTGGCCCTGCCGGACTACTGCCCGAATCATCTCTTGAAATGACTACTTTTCCAAGATTCATATTAGTTGGATTTAATGAAGAATCTCCGATTTGTAATCTACCTGCCCCATTCTTCGCAAGTTCCAAACCCCCGTCAGAATCTCCGGTTATCCATACGGGGCTACCATCACCCGATGAGATGGAGAGTTGGTCTGAGCCTGTTGCGGTCACATCAGCCTTTCCAATAACTACATTGTTATCTCCCGTAGTGATGTTATCTCCGGCATTACTACCAATCAAGATGTTTCTATGCGCCCCATCAGCAAGAGCCGCACCCGAATAATATCCTATTGTCGTATTTTCCTCACCGTAAGTCATAACGGTGGAAGACATTCTTCCAATAGCAGTATTCGCATAACTATCTCCCGTTAATTGCTTCAAGGCATTCTGTCCTATTGCTACATTTTCTCCGTAAATCAAGGTCGCAGTAAGAGCGTCATGTCCTATTGCTACATTGGAGTTACCTTCGGTAATCCCACCACCCGCATTATATCCAAGTGCTACATTTTGGTCGCCGGACGTCAAAGCATCGAGGGTGTAGTTTCCAATGGCGAGGTTCTTCTCTCCACCTGCAACTGCACCACCTAAAGCATCGTAACCTATTGCTATGTTGTCTGATTCTGTATCTGCATTATCATAAGCCTTGTAACCAATAGCAATATTTCTAAGACCTGTTGTATTATCATTTCCGGCTTCTTTTCCAATAAANACTAAGTTTGAAGCAGNTGNTATATTACGACCTGCACTTTCTCCAATTGCTACGTTATCATCTCCGGTTGTTAGTCCATCTCTCATAGCATACTTGCCTATTGCGACATTATTATTCGCAACACCATTTATTGCATACATTACATCATGTCCAATAGCAACATTGTATGAAGATGCAACACCGCCCGAATTACCCTTTGAGGCATTTCCACCAATACAGATATTACCTGCACCATTGGTTATGTTTTCACCTGCACCCGAACCAATACCTATATTATTTGATTGAGTAGTTATTTTTTGTAATGCACCCCAACCGCCTATTGCTATGTTATAACCACCTGTAGTTACATCATTAAGTGATTGATTTCCTATAGCAATATTATAATCAGCAGATGTTAAATTGGCTAAAACATCTTCTCCAAGACCGATATTTCCTGTTGCACNATTTAGAGTTCCTGTTGTTGGTGCTGAACCATCACTATTTAATTGAAGTAAGAATCCGTTAGTAAAGTTAGTAGCATCCATTAGAACATCATCTAAACTACCAATAGCAGAAGCACCACCACCACCTGCGGCTTCTAAAGAAATCTGCCCGTCTGAATGGTCGTAAGTTAGAACATAATTATCCTGTCCTGAACCTACAGTTTGGTCTGTATCAAACTCAAAGTTACCAAGAGATACATGACCGGAAGAATCTCCGGTAATCCAAACTACTGAGTCAATATCACCTGCACTTATTGATAGTTGCCTGTTGCCTGTTGCACTTGGTACATCGGCCCTTCCGATTACAACATTTCCTGTTCCGGTAGTAATATTATCTCCCGCATATTGTCCTAATCCTATGTTGTAATGGCCTTCAGTAACGGCTCTTAAAGAGTTTCCACCGACACCTGTATTTCTTTGACCTGTGGTAATAGCCATACCCGCATCTTGACCAACACCCACATTTACATATCCTGTTGTTGTATATCTTAGTGCTTGATGACCTACGGCTACATTTCCACCACCTGTTGTATTAGCGTTTAATGCTAAATCACCTATACCTACATTTTCCCATGCAGTTGAAGTGGTTTCGCCCGCTTCCCAACCAAGATATGTATTCTTAGCACCTGTAGTTATTCCCGAACCTGCCCTATGACCCAATACTACATTTCCATCTCCGCTTGTTATTGCATCTCCGGCATAATTTCCAATTGCTAGGTTTTCTTCTCCACCTGCAATAGAACCTCCTAAAGCATCGTAACCAATTGCTATGTTATCGCTTTCTGTGTCTGCGGCATCATACGCTTGATTTCCAATAGCAATATTTCGATTACCTGTTGTATTGCTATAACCTGCACTTCGGCCCATGAAGATGTTATGGTCGCCATCAGTCAGTAAAGCACCTGAATATTCACCTATCCCTATATTCTTATCTCCGGTTATTGTTGCATTAAGAGCAGTATATCCAATACCAACATTGGAAGAACCTGATGTTAATCCTGAACCTGCTTTAGAACCAACAAATACGTTGTAAGCCCCGCTTGTAATTGCATTCATAGAAGTGTCGCCTATTGCGGTATTGTGATTGGCTGAACTAAGAGTTCCTGTAGTTTGATGACCAAGAATTATGCTATTAGAAAAATTAGTTCCACCTTTCTTAGCATCTGATAGTCCATCTAAATCAGAAGCACCACCACTAACACTAGTCCATGAAGGTGCAGCACCCGAACCACCGGAAGTTAATACTTGACCGGAAGAACCTGATGATTCACTTGTACCGATAAGGAATTCTCCATCTGCGCCAACTGCGAATCTTGTTGAGCCTTTAGTTTTGAATTGAATTTCTCCTGTTCCCGAAGTATATCTAGTATCTAAAATAATATCAGTATTAGAAGTAGAAGAACCATATATTCGCATATACGTTTCATTGTTAGGCAATAAAATATGCGCTCTACTTTCTTGACTACCACCTGCCGTAATTCTCATTGAAGTATTAGCCGCAGTTATATTTCCACCCATCATTAAGTCATCAGCATAAAGCGTACCATCAAAATAACCATTTCTGAATTCAGCAGTAGAAGAACCTAAATCATAGGCATTATCAGTATCAGGAATAATATGAGCATCTACTGTATCTCCCCAAGAATCACCACCACCTGCTGCATTTTCCCAAGCAACACCACTTCCTGTTGATGTTAGAACTTGACCATCAGAACCTTGACCACCGTTTATTTTGAAGTTTTCAGCATCAACCAATCCAAAGAATGAATCTTTGAACTTAAGAGAAGAAGTTCCTAAATCCACATCGTTATCAACAGGCGGATAAATTGCACCATCTTGAATGTATAATTGGTCGGCTTGATTAGCCTGAAACCTTAGTTGATTTGTGCTATGAAAATACTTTATTCCCCCTGCATATTGGTCTGAACCGTTAATGAAATAGATAGCATCATTATTTACGTTTCCATTACTATCCTTTTTGAAATTAAGACGCCCATACAAAGAAGAAATATCTAAATCGCCTGTGGTTGATGTTGTTCCTGTTATTGATGGTGAAGTTAAAGATTTATTTGTGAGAGTTTGTGAACCTGTTAAAGTTGCAACTGTTGAATCAATAGCAACTGTTACTGTATCAGTAGCACCAACTACTGTATCTATTCCTGTTCCACCTGCTATATCTAATGTGTTACCATGAGCAATAGTTTGGTTTGTCCCTGAATCTCCTGTTAAAGTAAATGTGGTTGCTGCGTTGTTATTTGTATATTCAGTAGACAATGGAATATTATAATAATTAGTTCCATTGTTAGTGAATTCCCATCTATCTGTAGTTTCATTCCATCGAATAAGTGCATTAGCAGAAGTTCCTCTTTCAACTTCTATACCTGCATTTTCAGAAGGAGTTCCTGTTTCATTATTATTCAACACAATAATGTTATCATCTATTGTTACAGTTTCAGTATCTACACTTGTTGATGTACCACTAACAGTAAAATTACCTGTTACAGTTAAATCACCATCAAAAGATATAGCACCTGAATCCGCTATACTCATTGTTTTAGTGGCGTTATCTGCACCTGTAAATTCAATCTTAGGTAGATTTGCACTACCTGTATTTGGTGTAATTTTAATGTCTTTGTCCGAGTTAGCCATCAGTATTCAACCTCCAATTTACCAATATCTTTTCTTTCTCCATGAACTATGTAGAAGCAATCAATACCTTCATCGGCTTCATTAAGAACGTAGATTTCATTGTTTTCAATCTTTTCTACGTATAACATTTGGAAATCTCCATGTGGTGTTAATTGAACAGTAATACTATCTTCATCTACTAATCCTTTCCAATACTCAGGTAATTGAATTATGTTATCATCCTTCAATCTACCTCTACAATAAACTGCGTGTTCCGGCCCTTCCAAAGAACCGTGATGTAAAGTCATTCCCTCTTTTGTTGGGTGTGGAATAACGAAAGATTTCGTAGTTGCTGCTACATGACCTGTTACAGTTAGAGTTGAACCATCGAATGTTAAGTTTGCTTCTGAATTCATTCCGTCTGTTCCGGTAGCAGTAACTAATCTATTGTTAGCACCGTTAGTCATAAAGTCGGACACATCAACACTAAATGTAGTTCCGCTTAAATCTAATCCTGTCCCTGCCGAGTAAGTAGTAGATGCTGCTTCTTCTAAACCAATAGTCCCTGCTGAATGGTCGTAAGTCATTACATAGTTATCTTGACCCGAACCTATACTTTGGTCTGCATCAAGAGTAAAATTACCCAATATTACATTACCCGTTCCCATTGGGGTGATAAACATATCAAAATTAGAATCGCCCGTATCTTGCATTTTAGCCCCGACACGACCGGCTTCAAGCCCTGAGTAGTTGTATTCCCCTATTCTAAACTCTATTTGTGAGCCGAATCCCGTAGTTCTTGTGCCACTACTAAGGCCATTTATGAAATAAGCAGTTGTTCCAACACTACTTGTTGGAGTGGATTGCCTTGTAAATGATGCGGGGAGTTCATTATTAGCAGCACTAACCATAAGAGAATCATTATTGTTTGTTGTATCATAATTTATTCTTACTGCACCATTGTTATTTGTGTTTATGTCTATATCTCCATCAGCACCATCACGAATTCTTATTGAACCCGAATTAGTGCCGTTATTCGTATCAAGGGTTAAATCGCCTGTTCCTAATGTGGTGATTTTCATATCGGCGTTATTCTTACCAATACGGAGATAGTTGCTTTGTATTGATACCAAATCATAAGCATTCATATACAGATTACCACTTGATGTATCTGCATTAACTAACAAATCACCATCTGTCTGCATTTCAATTTTAGTTCCTTTACTGAAATTAGGAGTAATAGTTACATCTGCGTTTGAATCACCAATTCTAATGTTGTCAGCGTTAAGTTGAATATCGCCCTCTCCATTTGGAGTAATGTCTATTGCAGCATTTGAAGTTGAAATGATAGCATTACCATTAACATCTAAATCACCCCCTAACTGTGGGGTAGTGTCTTGAACAACATCAGATAATCCACCTGTTGCTGATGTATCTATCGAATCTTGTAAATCATCTAAGGTCATATATTTCCATGACGATGCCGACTCATCCCAAAGCAATATTTTATCATCAGTAGCATCTGTTGATTCTGTTAATTGGCCTAGATTAATTGGGTCATCAATACTGAATGCAGTTCCGCTTAATGAAAGACCGCCACCACTAGCAGCAGAATAACTTGTTCCTGATGCACTAAAATCTAATTTTCCATTTGTATCATCATAAGTTACAGTAATATTTGTTTCTGTATTGCCGCTAACCATTGCACCTACTATATCTTCAACCTGTTCAGTTGTTAATTGTGTATTAGTATCAACTGCTGCTTCTAAACTAATTTGGCCTGTTGAGTTATCATAAGTTAAAACATAATTATCTTGACTTGAACCTACTGTTTGGTCAGCGTTAAATTCATAATTTCCTAATGAAACGTGTCCCGAAGAATCTCCCGTTATCCAAACTACTGAACCATTGCCGTTATCAGAAATTGATAATTGGTGATTTCCTGTAGCAGAAGGAACATCTGCTCGACCTATTACTACGTTTTCACTACCTGTTGTAATATTATCTCCTGCTAAATAACCTAACAATAAATTTCCTTGACCTGTTGTTAATGAACTACCTGTTTGATAACCAACTCCAACATTTAATCCACCTGAAAGAGTACCGCCTGTACTAAAAGCATTATTACCTATTGCAATATTATTTGCGCCTGTAACAACTGTGTTTGTTCCCCCTAAAGAATTACTACCTATGCTGATGTTACTACTACCCGTTGTTATTCCTGTACCACTTGCATTTCCAATAGCATAGTTATAATCTCCTTCAACATTATATAGAGATTGATAACCTATACCTACGTTCCTATCAGAACCACCTGTTGAATTACGTAACGAAGTATAACCTATACCTACGTTGTATGAACCGGAATGTGAAGAACCACGAATTGCTTCATATCCTACACCCACATTTCCTGTTCCACTTGTATTAAGTAACGAACTATAACCTAAACCACTATTATAGAATGTAGTAGTAATGTTTCTACCGCTATTAGCACCAATTAGTGTATTTTGTTCTCCTGTAGTAATTTTATCTCCTGTTAAATCACCTACTACTACGTTATAACCGCCTGTAGTAATATCATGTCCTGCTTCTCCACCAATCAATATATTTCTAGAAGAAGTTGTTAAGTTTCTTCCTGCTTCACTTCCTATTGCAACGTTTAATGTTCCTTCGGTTAGTGAAGAAAATACATAATGACCCAACCCTATATTGTAAGATGCGTTACTTAATGTTCCTGTAATCGGAGCAGCATTAGTAACTTGAGTTTGTATTAGCAAACTACTAGCAAAATTAGTATCATTAAACAATACTTCCGGTAATAATTTTAATTGTAAATCGCTAATTTGTGATTCAGTTATTGAAAGAGCAGCCTGATGTTGAGTTACGTTTGATTGCGCTATTCTAGCATCAGCAAATGTTCCTGATGTGATTTTACTTGTAGCCAAATTAGGAATATCAGAAGCAGATAATCCATCATCTAATATGTTGATTTCCGCCAAAGTAGCAGTTATTCCTAAATTTGTAAGAGCATTGCTTTGTTGTGTTGAGGTCAAACCTTGTGATGCGGTATCAACACGAAGTCTATTTCCTAATGCCGTTGAAGTTGTAGTAGCGTAATTTGCATCATCTCCTAATGCTGCTGCTAATTCATTCAACGTGTTTAATGCAGAAGGAGCAGAATCTACTAACCCTGAAACTTCTGCATCTACATATGCTTTAATGGACTGTTGGCTTGCTGCCGCAGTAGCACTATTGGATGAAAAATTATCTTCATCAAGTAAAGTTAGTTGTGTGTTAGTATCGGTAGATACGAAATCTAATTTACCATTTGTATCATCATATGTAACTGCGATATTAGTTTCAGTATTTCCACTAACCATTCCACCAATTATATCTTGAACTTGTTCTGTAGTTAATTGAGTGTTAGTGTCTGTTGAAGCAATTGTAAAGTTTGGATAAGTACCGCTAACACTAACATTAGAACCCGCAGTTAAAGCAACAGTTTGGTCGGGACTTGAGTTTGTTATTGTTAGAGAACCACCTGCATCATCATAATTTACTGATATACCTGTTCCTGCTGCAATTAATCCACCAACATAATCTTCAATTTCTTCTTGTGATAGTTGTGTATTAGCCGTCATATCATCTACAACTAAATCTATCGTTCCGTCTCCATCTTGATATGTTGCGCTAATTCTAGTTTCAGTATTAGATGCAAACATAGCACCTACAATATCCTGTACCTGTTCTGTAGAAAGTTGAGTATTAGTATCAGTAGAAGCAATTGTAAGTGTATTTGCACTATCATTGTAAGTTAATGAAACATTAGAACCCGCAGTTAATAGAGCATTTACTCTATCATCTACTCTTTCATTTGTAAAGTATTGATTACTACCTTCACCAATATCATCTGTATCTAATGTTACACTTCCACCTAATGCGACTGAATTTGAATTAATAGTTACAGAATTGTTAGTTAGACTTAATGTATCGCCTGTAAGTGTTATTCCTGAACCTGCTGCTAAATTAGTATCATCACTAATATCTATTTGACCAAGAGTTATTGCTTGGCCGGATAAACTCAAATAATCATAACTTGAAGTGTTTAGTGTTACGTTTGTAGAATTGTCTGTTCCGGCAGGGTCTACACCAATATTAGTTCTAGCATTAGATTTTTGTGTAGCAGTTAAGCCTTGAGAAGCAGTATCAACTCTTACTCTATTACCTAATGCAGTAGTCATTGTTGTTGAGAAATTAGCGTCATCTCCTAAAGCCGCAGCCAATTCATTTAGTGTATCTAAAGCAGCAGGAGCAGAATCAACAAGACCACTAACTTGAGTATTAACATAAGTTTCTGTAGCATAAGTGCTTGTATCAACAGTATAAGTTCCTGCTCCTGTTCTTTTCATCAGACCATTTGTAGTGAAATCTGAATCCATTATCGCTCCGGCTGCTGCTACATTTGTTGCATCTGTAACATCAGCACTAGTTTCAATACCTGATAATTTACTTTGTTCCGTAGTAGTAAACCCTACATATCCTGAATCATAAGTTAATGCTAATGTCCCACTTGAAGTAATAGGACTACCACTAATAGCAAAACCTGTTGGAACAGACATACCTACAGAAGTTACTGCTCCTGATACATCAGAAGAATATATGATTCTACTACCAATTCTAGTAACAGACATTCCTGCTCCTGCTTCCATAATAACTTCTGAATTTGAATTATCAGTTCCGGTTAGCCGAATAATTTCGTTTTCAGTTCCACTCCCATCAACTGCTGATATTGTATAATCTGCACTTCTAGCCTCACTAATGCTATCATCAACATAAGTTTTGATAGCGGTAGCAGATGCAACATAACTATGGCCACTATTAATAGAACTAAAGTTAGTTTCAATACCATTAATATCTGTTAAATCTGCTAGTGCTACACTAGTAAGGAAACTATCAGGTATATTCAAAGCATTAATTTCAGAATCTACATATTGTTTTACAGATAAAGCAGACGCTAAAGTATCATGTGAAGCACTAGTTGAAGTCAGATTGGTATCTAAACTATTAATATCTGATAAATCTGCTACTGCAACCGAAGTAAGATACGAACCACTACTTTGTTTTGCATTCAATTGAGTTTGTATATCACTAGTTACATTATCTAGTAATGCTAATTTTGAGTTTATTGCATTAGTTAATGAAACTGCACCGGAAGCAACAATGAAATGCGAAGAAGAAAATGACGCTAAACCTTTATTTGTATAACTTGCACTTTCACCTGATATTGTTAATGTTCCTGCTCCACCATTATAATCTAAATCAATGCCTTCTCCGGCCTGTAACAATGAATTAACTGCGGCATTTACTCTACCTGTTGTATGGTATAAATTAGAACCTTCTGAAATATCTCCGGTATCTAGTGTTAAAGTACCACCTAATGCTAATGAATCTCCATTTATTGTTACAGAAGAATTTGCTAATTTTGAGTTAGCAATACTACCCGCTAACTGTGCATTTGTAACAGAAATATTACTTACATTGCTATTCCAATCAGCACCAACAGTAGCACCTGTGGCTATACCTGATAATTTGGTATTCAATGCAGAAGTAAAATTCACATCTGTTTGAGAATCCGCAGAAATAACTCCATCTGTTATTGTGATTCTACTTCCTATTTTAACTCCACCTAATGCAGATGAAGTTGCAGTTGGTAAAGCATAGTTGTTAGCATTTGCAGAAATTCCTGTAAGTTTAGCATCTTTAGCACTAGTATAATTTATTTCAGTTAATCCACCATCACCAACTGAGTATGTAGTGTCTGTAACTGTTTCAGTAGCAGTTGTTATTCCTGTAACGTGTCCGTTACTGTCTAATGTAATATCTTGGATATATGTTCTACCGCTATTATCACTACTACTAGCCGCACCTGATATTACAGGGTGAGCAGTAAGGAATCCTGAGTTTGTGTTACTGTAATTAGCCAAATCAGTATCTACATTTAGCGTATCTCCTGATAATGAAATATTAGTTCCTGCTACTAAGTTAGTATCATCAGAAATATCTACTTCCCCAACAGTAATTGCTTGACCACTTATAGTGAGATAATCTTTACCTGTTAAAGTAACATCAGTAGAATTATCTGCTCCGGCAGAATCTACACCTAATAATGTTCTAACTTCGGCAGCAGTTATTCCTGTATGTAGAGCAGGGCTACCTGAATTATCATATATTGCAGGAGTGTTGGGAATAGTAGGTCTATTCACTATATCTGTATTGTAATCTATTTGATTCAATGTTATTGTTTGGTTAGTTAAAGAAAGATAATCATAACTACCTGATAAACTAACATTAGTCGAGTTATCAGTTCCGGCTGCATCTACTCCTAATGCAGTTCTAGCCGCAGCAGCAGAAGTAGCACCTGTTCCACCTAATGAAAGTGGAACTGTTCCCGCAGTTATTGTTTGGTTACTAATAGAAAGATAATTATCTGATACTGTTGCTAATGTTACATCTGTAGAGTTATCTGTTCCTGATGCGTCTACACCTATTACTGCTCTAACTTCTGATGCACTAAGAGCCTCTATTGAACCCGTTCCTGATGTATCTCTACCTAAAATAACCCCACTAGCAACATTCGCTATCTTATCAAAGGTAATTGCGTCATCAGCGATTCTTGCAGTAGCAAAAGTGCCTGTTGTTATTTTACTTGTATCTAAGTTAGGAATTCTAGCAGCACCGAAAGTTCCTCCGGTTATTTTACTAGCATTTAATGATGGAATATCACTACCTGTAATCTTAGTAAATATATTGTCTAAGTTTATTTTTCTCAAACCGTTTGTAGCATCATCATACATTAGATAATCTGCACTTCTATTTATTCCATTTTCAATATCAAGATTATCAATATCTACAGAAACAGTATTAGATGAATTAGTTAATCCTGTAGAGAATGTTAATGTGGCCTGTTTTGCTGCTAAATTAGATACTAAATTTGTAACTTTAGATTGACTAATTGAACCTGCTAAATGTGCATTTAATACTGCTCCATCTGCAATATGTTCTGAGCCAATAGCATCATCAGAAATTTTAGCACTAGTAACTGCATCTGCTCCTAATGCAGTAGTATCAACTGAACCTGCTGCATAATGTTCTGCATCAATAGAATCAGCAGCAATATGTTCTGAATCAATTGAATCATCAGCAATTTTTGCTCCTGTAATAGCATCATTAGCAATCTTAGCAGTTGTTACATTAGCATCTAAAATTTTAGCAGTTGTTACTGCATCTGAATCTATTGTGGCTGATAACGCTACATTTCCTGAACCATCAAAAGATACTGCACTTGCAGTTACATCACCACTAATGCTAACATTTCTAGCAGTTGCTAAAGCGGTAGCGGTAGTTGCATTTCCTGTTAAAGCAGCCTCTACTGTTCCGGCAACAAATGTTTCTGAACCTATAGACCATTTATCAGAAGTTTCATTCCAAATTAGTGTTTTATCTGTTCCACTTCCTCTATTAATCGTAATTCCTGCATTTTGTGTTGGAGAAACACCTGAACCTAAATCGCTATTTAATGTAATATTGTTATCTGCTACATCTAAAGTTGTAGTATTGATTGTAGTTGTAGTTCCACTTATTAACAAATTACCTTGAACTGTTACATTACCACCAAATGTAGCAGTATCATCTGATTGTGTCCCTATTGTAAAATCGCCGCCTAAATCAGCGTTAAGAGCAGAAAGAACATTTGTTGAATCAGTAACATCTGCTGATGTTTCAATACCTGAAAGTTTAGTTCTTTCGGCAGAAGAAATAACTTCTCCACTACCTAAATCAGTTAAACCGCTTATTTTACCAACTGTAACTGCGTTATCTGCAATCATAGCAGTTTGAACTTCTACTTCTGATACTATTCCACCTGCACTAGTGCTACCTAAAACTCTATTTGCGTTTGCAACATTTTGCATTTTAGCATAGGTTACTCCATCGTTTGCAATTTCAGTTGTGCCTACTGCACCTGCACCTATCTTTGCATTTGTAACTGCGTCATCTGCTATTTTTGCCGTAGTAATTGCGGAATTATTTATTTTTGCAGTAGATACTCCATTAGGTGCATCTGCTATTTTTGCAGTTCTAACCGCACCATCTTCAAGATTTTCATGTGTAATACTATCAATATCATCAGTAGTAGCAATTATTTTGTTTGCAGATATTGTTGGAAAATCAAAAGAATATGAACTCCCATTTTTGTATATTTTACCATCACTAGCAATACGGAGTTTTTCATCCATATCGCCATCTGAACCTGTATCTTCACCAATACTCAATTCTCTTTTTGTTTGACTGTATGTTAGATACTGTATTGGTCTTGGTGTAGTTGAATCTGATAAATTGTTAGCAGAACCCGAAGCATATTTTATCATTGCAATTGGTATATCTCCACCCTTTAATTCAGCAACAGTAGCAGCGTTACTTGTTGTTTTACCTGTTACTGCACCTTGTCGCCATTTCAATGTATTAGCCGTTTCACCACTTTCTGTGCCATCACAAACAACAATCAAACCATACCAATCATATCCTGCATTTGCAGTAGAACTGTTTGTTAAAGTAGCATTACTTACATCTTCTAACTTTCCATTTCTAAGTATTTGTCCTGATGTAACAACATACGAAGTATATCCACCTGATGTTCCTTGTGTAATATTGAATCCGCTTATTGCTCTATTTTCTCCCATTGAAGCATTAAGAGTTTTAATTAGACCACTATGTATATTGTCCGAGTTATCAGTTAGTTCAGTAGTAGGGTTTTGTGCTAATGTAGAAATAAAACCTGTATTAGTTACCATTTTTACGCACCTACCCCAACTTGAATTCTAATTGTAAATGTTATTGAGTCGCTTGCCGCTACTACTCCCGTATTTGTGAAAGTAACTCGACTCAATAACGTATCGTTAGTTGTATGAAAAATTCCTAATTCAGAAACACCCGAAGAAGGAATAGATGAACCACTAAAAGTTGCTTCATAAACAAGTGTAGAACCGACTACATCAGGAGTTACAGTTGCAGTTGCTACAGTATGGTCTAGATTTGTTTGTCCTGCTGATGTTGTATCTGCACCATCTCCAATTTTCACTTTTCTATAATTAGCAGCAATATGGTCTGCTAGTTCATTTCCACCACTATTCACAATCATAAATTATCCTCCGCATAATAATCCGCCAATTCTTGTCCTGTTGATGTTTCAAATCCTACTACTTCTCCAAATCCTAGTGTATCATCGAATCCCATGTTTGCCGTAGGCGCAGTTCCGGTGATTGTATATTCAATCGAAGCCACACTAAGTCTAAGAAAATCACGCAACACTAATGCAGAATCTTCTACAATAGCATTCTGACTAAGGACAGAAGAATTAGTAGTTCTTTGTTGGATATTCAATTCAGTTAATCTTTCTGCTATTGTTTTATTATATGTTCCAACTTTTAATTCTAAAACACCTGAAAGTAAATTACTTATTTCAAAAATTATGTAATCTCCTTTTGGAATTCCTCTTTGTGCAAAATCTAAACTAACAATATCTCCTGCTTCTAACATTTCTAATCCTGTTCTATTAACTCGTAATGTTATTTTTCTAATAGATGTATCAGAATATAAATCTAATAAATTTTGAGCCTTCGCCTTTGCTTCCGTAATTGTTCTAATGCTAGAATCAATATGAGTTACTGTTTTGAGATTTCCTTCCATCCATGAATCAGTTACGGGATTTGAAACACTTGTTCTAACTCCATTACCGACAACCACAACTTTGTTAGCATAATCGAACAACGATTCATCTGAATTTACTGAAATTAAATCATGTTTTTTATGGTTGATATTTATTTTTCTAAGCCTATCAACATCTTGTAAATTTCTTAATAAAACAGAATTATTTTGTATTTTATAGTCCATGCCTTTTCTCGCAGATAGATTTTTTACAATATCAAATGCACTTGTATTCACAAAGTCATCAGTAGAAATATACGTTTTTTTGTTGAATATTTTAATTTCATCATATTGAGCAGGAGTGTAAAACAATTCGCTTAAAACAATGTTCGCACTAGATATTGAAGATACTTCACCTAATAGATATCCATCGTTTGTATAAAGAACATCTCCTACAGAAATACCTGTAACATTAGCAGAACAAGTGATTGTATTGCTACTAACACTACTTACAATATTACCTGTATATGTTGTAGAACTATCAATGTAGTTGAAATCTAAATTTTGATTTCTACTTATTTTTTCAATATAGTTTTCAGTTTGTTCGCCTATTGAAAAGGTTGTACCGATATAACAACTTTCAATATTGTTTAGTTTAGGTGAATTAGGTAAATTAATTGTAAAAATCTCACCAAAAGAAACTACTCCATTACCATTCATTTTTCCATCAAAAGTTAATTTTACATTATCAGTTGTGCCAATAGTTGATTTTGTAATTTCTATCATTTTATTTTGTTTAATGTTTCCATCTGTAACAAACATAGATTTTGTTTGATTAGTAAATAAAGATGTAGATTCTGTTATTATTCTTCGTTCCAAATATCCATCTGATTCTGCATCTTTGTCTATTGCATCAATAGAAATAGGAACATACATAGAAAATAGTCCTTCTTGATATTTAGAAAGAACCCCTGCTTCTTCAATAGTGTCTCCCGTAGAGAAATTAATTCTAGTTTTATTTTTCATATTTCCTATATTAGAGTGGAAAAACTTATTCAGTTCTATATTTTCAGTTTCATCAAATGTTTTTTCTGCTAACCTCATTAATCTAAAAGTATTGCCAAAAGCATTACTAGAATTAGTATATGTTGGAGGGTTTCCTAAAGGATTATCGGCTGCTACTTGAAAAGCAAAAGAAAGATTACTAATATTTTTATCAAATGTTAATGTATGAGTTGATGGTGTTGATGTAGAAGTGTTAGGAGCGGTTTTAGTATGAGAAATAACCTTTAGCATTAATCTTGGATGAATTTCTGGAACGCTAGAAATATCTAGTTTAACATCTTTTATTGGATTATTTGCTATACTCGGATAAATATCTTCCACACTTTCAATACCTCTTTCAGACACTAAATAATATCCTGTTAAATCGGGCATATACTCCATCCATGTATGATTATTATTTGTAGCAGTTCCTAAATTAATTGTTATTGTACTACCATTAATACTAATATCACCTGAACTAAAGTCAAATTTGGGTTTCAAAAACATATTTGCTGAATATAATTCACCAACATCAGCCTCAGCAGGAGCAACTGAAATATGTTCATTATAATCTCCATCTGTTAAGAAATCTATTGAAGCCCCTTCTTTATCTTGTAAGAATACTTTTTCTGATGTTATTCCTTCAATTGCGTATTCAATGACTTGCCCGCTATAATTAAATGTAACTAAAGTAGGAGAATGTTGGTGTGTAGTATAATCATCTGAAATATCAGCATAGGGGTCATCACTAGTTGAGTTATTAGCAACCAACGGGCAACTAGTAACTACATCAGAAATTATTGTACTACTATTATTCGTTAATGACCTGAAGTCTGTAAAAATAGCACCACAATTTGCATAAACACTTGAATTTACAGGAAGACCAAAACTATCTGAAAAATCTTTGTTATTTGCATTAAAATTATTACTTGTGTGTGCAGCCAAAACCCTACTCATGTGCATATGTCTATATGTATTATTACTAATATTCGTATCTTGAGTCCAATTATCATCTATATGAAAAGCAGATGTTGTGGGTTCATTACTAAAAGTTGAATTAGTCCCACGATTTTCGGAAATTAAAGGAAGATAAACAGAAGGAATTCTATAATCACCTGTACCATGTTTTATGGTTGCTGCCAATTTAAATTTACCATCAGCAGTATAAACAGGTGTTCTTGCAACCAAAACCCTAGACAAATGTATATCAGTTATATAAGAATCATTTACTAAATCATTTACTCCTGTGTTTGGACTAGAATATAATCTAAATGAATTTTTGGCATAATATTTATGACGATATACTTTATATTCCCCATTCCCAACAGGTAAAATTATACTAGTAGTATTTCCATTTCCTATAGTTGTATTATTTGAACCTGCGAAAATTGCAACCAAAGAGCCATCCTCTTGATTAAAGAAGGCATCTCCTGTATCTAAAGTGAGTGCAACACCTGTATTATTCGTCATGGTTGTTCCTGATAAATTAATTATATCAGTTCCACTTCCTAAGTCTTTAACTCTATATCTTTGATAATCAAATGATTTAAGAGAATCTTCTTGAAAATTTTCTACATCAACAGGATTAAAGTGCCAATCAAAAGTTGCTTCTACTAATCTAACTATCCCAAATCTAAATGTATTATTTGCAGTAATTGAAGAAGAACTTATTTTATTTCTTTCAAAGTTAATTTCTTGTGTTTTGTTTTCTTTAGTTTGGCCGTTATAGTTAGTATGTGAAACACTACTTCCTGTAGTAGTATTAGATTTCAATAAAATGCCCATATCTGTAAAACTAAAAGCAGAATAACCTAAATTATTATATCTTAATTTTGAATATGGAAATAAATCTCCAACCGCAAATAACTCATATGGTTGTGCCTTTTTATCTATATTTTCTAAATTATTAACAGGAGATTCATCTTTATGATACAAACCTGTATTCCAATTTCCCCTTTTAATGTAGTGTATAGGAGGTTTTGCATGAAAACCAAAATCAGTCAAGTAACTATAATCACTATTTACAACATTACTACCGTGTATTGGTCGTAAATCGTTAGTAGTAGTTGTTGCTGAATCTAATCCACCGACAGATGTTATAGGATAACCAATTAAATAACCGTTTATATGTTGAATATTGTTGTTATTACTATAAATACTATCAAGATTTGATGATATAGAATCCGAACCAAAACGTTGTAAATCCCAATATCTAAGTGTATCTTTTGCTCCAAAATATGTATCAAACGTATTTTGTAACCTATGGATAAATCCGGCATCACTAATATTAGTATTAACTAGATACATTTTGTCTGTACTAGATATTCTAGTATCTAATGAATTATTTTCTACCCTACCCATAACAATAGGCATTCTTGGAGCAATAGAAAGCGTTGTAGTATTATCATCTTTCTTAATTGTTTCAACAACATCAAACATTTCAGCGTTCACAAATGTTTTACTCAAATAATCAATATCTACTAAATTTTCATTTGTTAATTTAAATGCAAAATGGCTATCATTATCCGTAGATATTGCTTTTGCAGATGCTAAATCAAAACCTAAAGTTAAATCTGTATTGAATTTACCACTATTAGATTTGCCGACTAAATCTGTTTGTGCAAATGAATTATCTATTTCAAAACCACTTTCAATAACTAATCCTTTTTCTGATATAGATTGAAAATCATCAGTTCTTTCAGACATAGCAGGATTAGCCATTAATGCTTTAGTCCCAGAAATGTAATTTGAATCGGAAAAAGGATAATGGTATTTTATTGTAGTATTAGGTAATGTAGTAACATAAACATCATCGTATAATGTATGTGTTGTGTTCGGGCTACTGTAAGTGCTAGTATTAACTTCACCAATCAGATTACCGCTATTGTCGAAAAGTAAAGTGTATCTACTCAATGTATTATTACCTGAAACCACTACAGTTTTTCCTGATAACGCAGTTCCGGTAGCAGTTTGTGTACTTGATAAGTCAAAAAGAGGATTCAAAGATGAATGAATAATATCTTCTGTAAATTGTAAATCTTCTGTAATAACATCTGTAAGTAAGTTTGCAGTTTTATCTCTACCTTCAACTTCATAATATATACCGCCTTTACTTAAATGAGCATTAACAGAAGCATTAGATATTGCAGACTCAACATACCCATCAAATATCATCTTGTTAATTGAAAATCCACCTTCATCATAATAATAAAAACGATTAATGTTAGATTTTTGATATAATTTATCGGGTGTTTGTAGCGTTACTAATCTATTCTTTTTATCTACATAATCAATGTAATTATTGTGTTTATTATATCTACTTACATTTAGAATAGAGTTATACAATGAAGTATTTTCTTTTTCTATTGTTACATTATTAATCGTCAATCTATTATTAGAATCATAATCAACTTCTGTATCAGATTCAATATCTACTCTAAACTTATCATTGAATCTAGCAACTCTCATAGATACATCATCAAAATATTCTATGTTAGCAGTTACCGACCACGTAGAATAGTCTGATGTATTTAATCTACGAGCCTTAGTTGTAAATTCTTGATATCCTGCTGCATTCCTATCATCAATTGTATCAACGATATAGAAATAATCTTCAATCAAAACAATAGTATCTGATTTAATAGATGATGACTTTTTGTAATCTTCTTCAATACCTACATTACTTATTCTTACTTTAGTATCTGTAGAATTGTAAGTTACTTTGTGTGGTATAGTGTAAGATGAGACATTTCCATTAGTTAAAGAATTGTAAATTTTTAAATCGTCTCCTAATTTTATTTTTGAATTATAAATTGCCTCTAAATCATTAATTTCAATTTGAGCCAATTTAGATATTTTTCCACTACTGCTATTTACATTAACACTATTAATAGAAGTAATATTACTTGTTTTTAGAGTTGTAGGCTCTAATGTAATATATCTAGAAGGAGCAGTTTTAGTGTTAAATAATGGATTTGTTACCTCATCTTTAGAATCTCTTTTCATATTTGTAAAAGATTTATCCCAAAAAATAGGGTCTAAATTAGAATCACTATCATCAGCAATTTTATTATTATCTACTAATATTGCATCTAATTTCTGTCTGCCAATATTAGGAATAGTTCCTCGATATCTACCTTGAGTTACAAAGGCTACATTTTGAACTGTTTTACCTATTTTATAATCTGCTCCACTAGCAGCAGAAATAGCAACTCTAGCATAATCCAAAAAAAATCTATATCGAGTAGGAGATGTTAGTGTATACATTTGCTCAATATTTCCTAAGTACACACCTGCATCACTAAAAATAGACATACCTGCACATATTCTACTATAAACACTTTCAGTAACTTCAAAGTATTTACTTGTGCTACCTTCATCATATTGTGAATATGCAATATTTGATTGAGTTTCCAATGATTCAGTTTCAAGCCACCAACGTTGTGAAGTTAAGTTATACTTTTCAGCATAATCTAATTGGTCTTTTACTTCTAACCTATCATTATAGAAATAAAATGTAGGTCTATTTACAATACACAATTCATCATATTTTTTAGTTGAAGCACCTGTATCTCCCCTCAAACCATAACTAACTGCTACTACGCTAGTATCTGTTTTGATTGGGCCTTTGAAAATTTCAAATTTAGTGCCTTGTGAAATAAATGATGGATATTTAGGTTCAAATTCTAATCCATCTCCGAATTCATCAAAGGTGGTTATTTTAGTTATTTTAGCAAAATGTGGCCTAACAGAATCTTCTCTTGTTGTAGAATCAATAATATCAGGGTTGATTAAAATAAAATAATCATATGTATCAATGTCCAATCCTACTGTATTTGAACTAGGATAATCACTTGAACCATATCTAAAAAGCCGATTTGTTGTAGCACTAGATACCGTAGAATCATAAACTTTTATTTTACTAGATGAACAGTTTTGCGTACAGGTAGCATATGTGGAAATACTGTCGTTTGTTGGCAGTATTCTATTTCCTATTTTATCACTATAATCATTTGAAATTGTGCTAATATGAGGCGCATTTCGTATTTCCATAAACATAGCACTAGATAAATAACTCGGAGAAATAGCAAAATTTTCATTGTTAGTTCCTGTAACGGCTACAATAGGATTTACAGAAGTATCAAGAGAAGTCCTATTGTTAGTTATTTCAGTTCCTCTACTTGTATAAAGAGAAGTAACATTAGTTTCACTAACACCATTGGTTAAAACATAGGTCATTTTGCCATCTATTTTAGCCATTAAACATCACCAAAGGAATAGTAAAACATGATATCTTTATAGTGTGGAGTTAAAGTATCTAAAGTCGTGCTGATTTTACGCCCTCTAAACAATCCTATTTCATGTATTTCTCCCATGAATTGTGTTCCTTTTCTGTCTGTTGCCGATTGTGTAGCATCTTGACCTATGTATGAATCAGAACCATCGAATGCAAAAGTCCCAATAGATACATTTCCGGTTTTGATTAATGAGTTATTAACATAAATTTGAATTGTTTTACTATCAATAAACACACAAGATATTTTGTATGTCTGTTCTAAATATAGTGCTTCTTTTTGATTATGATAATAAATGTTAGAAGTGTGTAAAGAACTGTTTGGAACATCAAAAGTAGTATTAGACCCATCATTTGCAATATTAGAAATGACTCCTAAACTTTGACCACTTGAATTGAAGATTTCTACACCGTTTTCCAATATATTATAGATTGAATTTGAAGCAGTAATTGTGTTTGAACTGATTGTAGTGCTTGAATCTAACAATCTATAATCAGATTTGAATCCATTGTATAAACTAGTGCTAGTAGAACTATGGTTATAATACCCATTTAACGTGTGTTCTGCTCGTATAATTGGATTAGTAGTAGTTACAGTAGTAATTGGGTTAGAAGGGTCTGTAGTGTCCCTTATTTCTACAACAATACGGTATTGTGAAGGTTGGTTAAAGGTAGTTGTAGTAGTATTCTGTAAATATACCTTAAAATTTGGATTATGAAATAGCATCATCTTGTGTGTATTTCTACCTGCGCCAAAATATTGTACACTTTCATAACTAGAAGTAGTATCTGCGTGATTATCTAAACTATAGTTTGGGAATGGTGGAGTTTTTGCACTATCTGTCTGTCCTTTACCTGAATTTCTGTGTCCTAAACCATTCACATCATAAGGAGTAACAATTGCTTCAAATGTAAATGTTCCATCATAACCCCAAAAAGATTCTGTAGAATCATTAGCATCATAGTCTAATTTTAAATGACCATCACACATAACAGGAAAGACCAATGCTCTTTTCTTTCCAATATGTACACTAACCATTGTATCACCTAATTTAACGGGTTATCTGCAATCACTCTCGCAACTTCAAAGTCAAAGGAAAATTGCACCGCAGGAAATTGTTCTCCACTAAGAGTAGTTGAAAAATTATTTATGAATCCCTCCATACCTAAAATCTCATCTAATTCTGTAAAATCAGCAAAGAAGTCTGTAGTATCTGTTTGAAAGTTTGAATCCACACCCAAAGAACTAGCAATATCTCCTACAAAATTATCTACAGTTGTCTGCCACGAATTATCATAATTTCTGTTTTTGTATGTAAAAGGAATTTTAGGTAAGTCGGTAATATCCGCCGTAGCATCTCCCTCATTTCTATAATCAAAATTAGAATCTACTCTACTAGGAATTAAAACAATCAATTTGTTTATGTATTGGTCATCTTGTAATTGGCTGCTATCAACATAAGAATGTATCAATTGAGCCATTTCAAAAGATGTTAATACTCTACTCTTTGGCCCACTCCCACTATCTTTTACAATTGTTTGATTCAAAAGTAATCCTGATATGCTAAGTGTTTTTTCTGTTTGTCCTATATCATAAGCAATGGTTACAGATTCACCTTCGGTCATGGCTGAAAAAGGAATACCTGTATTTACAACCATCTTTGAACTATTGATTTGTATTTCGGTTGCAAAAAGTGGTATTCGATTTACGCTACGTTCCCCACTTACATCATTTCTTCTAGCGAGTTCTAACCATACACTAAACCCATTGAATGCNTCACTCGTCATATTCTAACCACCGTTGATGATGTTCTATTCATTTGAGTGTTTATTTCCTTTGCTACCTTTCTAGCAATATCTCTTATTTCAGAATCAGATGCACCTACTCTACCTGATACTTGAACTGTTATATTATTTGTAGAACCTGATAACATACTTCTACTTTGATTGTTACTGAATACTCTACTGCCTCTAGGTAGTTTGACTAATTCCGGCCCTTCTTCTCCTACTACCTGATATGGTGAATTTACTACTCCACCGGATGCAAAATATTCTGTTACACCACCTAAACCAAAATCAGGCACATCAACACTAGGCATAATTGCTGCAATTTGAGTCGCCATTTGGTTAGGTAATTCTACAAATAGATAAGTTATACCACCAATAATACCATCAATAATAGTTTGTGCTATTCCCGAAATAGTTTGTCCTAAACCCAAGATTAGAGACGGAATACTAGATACAAATCCAATAATAGTATTTTTAATTGCTATAGCAACATTCCATAATGCGGTCATTACCTTTACAACATTTTTGATATACCAAGTAACATAATTTATTATTGAATCGAGTATAAATTTTTGCAGTTCTAATCTAGCAAGATTAAATGATATGTATAATCCTACTATTGCTTCTACTACACTTAGAATAGTGTTTTCAATTGTACTTCCAAAAGCCATAAAGAATTTACCTGCTGCTACTAATGCTAGTCCTATTGCGGCTGCTATTATTATCGGAGCAGCAATAGTTCCTGCAACAACTAAACTTATTGCTGCTGCTACTAATGCTATACCCAAAATAATCTTACCAACAAATGATTGAACGTTTCCGATTTTTTCTAATATTAATCCACTACCTCTTGACCCAACGTCCCATATTGTTTGGCCTAAACCTGCGATTATTGCCCCAAAGGAAACAACTAACAAACCACCTAAAATTTGTAATGCTCCTAAGATAATTTCCCAACCACCTGTTAAAATAGTGGTTATTCCTGTATAAAAATCACCATTTAGTATATCGTAAAAACCTGTTCCTAACTTAACAACACCTGAATATATGTTTCCTAGACCACTACTCATTAGTTCAAACCCATACATAAATACATCATAGAATGCAGATAAACCNTTACTTATTTCTGTACCATACTGTTGAGAAACCTCGTATAAAATTCTTAATCCTGTTNCTAATAATATCAAAGAACCTACTATGGCTGCAACATAGAATACTAATGTTTTAACACCTTTTGTTATAGGTCTTGTTAATGTGTTTAAGGTTCTAGCATAATCCACTAATTTTTCACTTCTTTTAGGATTTTTTTCATAATATTCAGCAGCCAATTTTTGCATTTTAGTTAATTTTGAACCTTTACCGAATTGTTTTGATATTTTTTTTCCATCAGGAGTTTCTGAAAATTCTCCACTTAACCCTCTAGAGATATCACTAAGTTGTTTTGGTATGAACCCCGTTACTGCACCTATTCCCTTATTTGTTTCCTTAAACAAACTCTTGAACGATTCTTTTTCTTTATCTATGAATTTTCCTACTTTCTTTAGTGCTTTTGTTCTTTCAAATAATGGGGTTTTTGCAGTATCTTTCTTTATTTTATTTAGAATTCCTTCTTGTTTTAATCTATCTTTAATTATTTTTAGGGTTTTTTCCATTGCTCTTTGAGTCGCTTCTTCTTGACTCAAACCTTGTTTGTAAAATCCTAATAGGGTAGCATAATAAACATCAGTTTCTTGAATTTTCTTTTTCATTTCGTCATCTAATGGAGAACCTTTTTCAAAAAATTCTTGAATTTTAATTAGTTTTTCATATTGTTTTGCTAGTTTAGCAGTTTCCCGCATCATTTCTGCTTCTCTTTTTGCTTTTCTAGCACTAAGAGAAGATAACATATTTGCAGATTCAATTACTGCTCTAACTCTATTCTGAAAACGCCAAAACGCCCCACCGGAAGTAACCCTAGATACTACAGTCCAAACTTTACTATCTAGAATTTTTTGAGTTGAACTAAGCCCTTTGTTTAATTTATTAGTAGAAAGTGCAGTATCATAAAATAATTTATCTATATCGGATAAATCTTCTTTGAACTCCTTTATTTCATCCTGTAGACTTTCCTTAACCAATTATTCACCCCTGTTTAGCCTTCTTCATTTCTTCTGCTTCTATACGTTTGATTTCTCCATGTATCTCCATCATTTCATGTATTAGTGTAGCAGGTGTATTATATGCTTCTAAGGGGCTAACGCCAAAGGTTTCTGAATATGTATATATCATAATCTTTGATGCTATAATTGGTGCTACACTACCCCCTTTTAACGCTCTACGTATTAGTTTTCGTTTCCCGTATCATCCCCCATTACGTCTTCAAACGGATTTGGGAGAATTTCTTTTAGTTGATTTCCGATATACGGATTGAGTCTAATTAATTCAATTGTCGTCAATGAAGGCTCGGTCTTCTCAACAAAGTTTTCAACCATGTAACGATACATTTTGTTTAGGTTGATTCCTACTGTTTGCCCTTGAGCATTCATATCCATTACAGACGATAACGCCTGTTCCACTTGTAGCCAAGTTGGTTGTTTTATCCAAACTTGGAGATATTCATCAGAATCATCAGCAATTCTGAGAAAGTGGCGTTCAGTTTCAATTCTTGCGAACAACTTGTTCTTATCACTTACAGTTTTCTTTTCCATATTTCCACCTACATCAAACCAACAAACAAACAAACGTGTGTTGGTGGAATTTCAAAAAGTTCGGGATTATTTTTGTCTAATCCCTCCCTTCACCTATCATAAAAATTAATTTCAGTTTTCTGATGCTACGCCACCAATGGTAACGATTCCCCATTTACCTGTATAGGTAGTAGTGCCTAGTGTTCTAGCAGTAGCAGTAACTTCTACCTCAATTGCTCCTTTATCTTCGGGGAAAGGAACTGTTACATTGTTGATTAGGTAATCACTTAGAGTAATTGTGATTGATTCTGTGTCTTTTTCAAATTTTAAAACAATATTTCCTGTTGATTCGTTTGCGTTTCGCAATTCATCCCAAACCTGAGTATCTGTAATCAACATTGTAAAACTCAATTCGTATGTTCTTTGAGCAGGTAGATGAGCAGACACAATCTCTCTACTGTAATTACCGATGAATCTTTGTGGAGTTAGATTGTTGTTGATTGTTAGAGAACCTGATTTTACTCTAGCATATGTTTGACCGAATAGAGTAATTGCTCCATCGGAGAATAAGAACGGGTAGTTATCTGTAGCAGTAGCACTATAATTTGCTAATCCGGCAGATGCAGACAACGCTGCAACACCTGTTCTACCACGTGTAGGTAGATATCCATTAGGAGAATCAAAAGCCCTACGTGTTACTAAATCTAAACTTGTTTTGAGTTCTTGACCTTCTTCAAAGTTTAGAGTTAAAGTATTAACTTGGCATCCTGTAAAAACTCTAGAATACATATTCTCATGTGGGTCTAAACTATCAAGTGTAGTTGAGGAAGTGCGGCCTGTCTTTGAATAAAGAACTTCTAGTGCAAAAGAAGGAAGAATATCTCCATCTGCTTCTCCAAATGTATAGGTTATTGGAGTTCCATCCCATTGATGAAATCTATCACCTATTCCATCATCATCGTGTCTGTGTTCAGGATTACCATCCCCATCACTCATAGGTGGGTAAAGATTACCTGTAATCCCTCTAACAATAGATTTTGCACTTGTATCAATAAAGAATCCTTTGTGTGTTCCGATATTACTATCAGAACCCGATACTAAATTTGTTGTAGATTCTCCACCACTCATTGCAGTAATTTTTCCTAGTGCATAATATAACCACGAACCATTGTTCAAAGATATATCCATTGAACCACCACTAACTGTTTCTGCTCCTTTGAATTGATAATCTAAATTTCTACCACCGGAAACTGCTAAATTCATTTGCTTCATTTCTACTTCTACACTAGGCGGAGTAAATGTATTTACTAATCCTAACCAATTATCAGAAAGTAGTGTAGCATTTGAAGAACCATCCATAGGCCCAACACAAGGCGCACCAAATGATAAAATTGTTACATCAACAGGGCCGCCAACAGTTTGGTCTATGTTTTCATTAAATGTAATTGTAGTTGCGGTATTAGATTTAATCACTAAATACTGTTCAGCAATTTCGGTTGCTGCACTAGCATTCGTATCAATTTTTGCTACACAACCCACATATAAATTAGGAACTAGTTTAATTTCATCATCAACCGATGTATCTAATGTTGCAACTGCCCCACTTACTGTGCATTCATTAAAAAACATATCAACTTCGGGTATCAATGTAGCCATTGCCCCTGCGCCTACAAACACTTCATTACTTACCATTTCAAATCCCCTCACACGTTCCTAGCAAATCTTTTCATTTCTACGCCTATCTTGTAACCCAATAATCTTTTTCCTCTATCATTGGCTTCACTTCTTGATGTTAATTTGATTATTTCTGCTTCTTCTTCTTTAGCGTTATTAGAATCTCCATTAACATATACGGTAGGACGTAAAGAATTATTTTCCATAATATATCTTACAATTCTGTATAGTGCTTGAAGCCTATCTCTTGAGTAAGTATTCTCTACAAAGTCCCTCCGGTGTAATACTCGCAGATGCAATGTGAATGTAAATGTTTCATTTCTTACTGCGTAGTCAATAGTAGGGTAATCTGTACTAGAACTATCCTCAAAAACCACGATTACAGACTGAGAATCCACATCTACACGTCTTCCTTCATTGGGTTGAATAGACCTTACGTCAATAAATTTCGGTGTCGCATTATGAGAAGAAGTAATGTCTCCCCTAGTAACTAAAGCAGATGCAGCAGAAGACCAATTATCACTTAGAAGTCTAGTTATGAAAGTTACTTCATCCATAATTTTCTAACCTCACTTTTAAGAACTTTTTTAGTTTCTATTGCTAAAACATCTTTCGCATTTTGTATTATTTGCTCATCTGAAAAACTAATATCAAAACCCAAAATATCTGTTAAATCTTTTAAGAGTTCATTTCTTTCTTTTTCAATTTCNACTAACTCATCNAATCGGCTAGTTAGTCTATCTATTTCACTCATATTATCACGAAATAAAGTGTATCATTTCCTTTTTACCATTGATAATTTCCATTGCTTCTTCTTTCAGAATATCGTGTTTGGCTTTCAGGTCAATGTTAGAACCTGTCTCAGCAATCATAATTGAGTTATCATCATGTCGAATTACTTCTGCTGCAACTAATTTAGTAGCGGCTTCATGTATTGGAGCAGGAACTCTAGAATCTCCACTAACATAAGTAACTCTAATTGAATGGTTTTGTAAAAACGGATATTGTCTTAGGAAAAATATTTTTGATTCTGAATTGATAGTCCAATAATCTCCTAACCTTCTTTGGTCTTGATGGTCTGTAAAATTCGTAACAGTACCAAATGTAGAATTAACAGTACAGGCTGAACCGTCATCTCCTAGCAATAACGAAGAAATCACAACAGTATCTCCTGCTTCACTATCAGTAGTTGCATAAAAGAAATCTGAAACATTAATTGAAGTATTTCCGGTAGCAGTTACAGATTTAGCAGCAGTTTCTCCTGTAAATCTAGCAGTTTTAGCAGGAAACACTTCATTGATTGCATCAACGATTTGACTCGCAGTAGTTTTAGGGCCAAACGAATCGTAGAAATGTGTATTTTCTGTTAAAGTAAATGAATGTGGCCCTGCGGTTAATGTAATATTCCAATTTGATTCAGTAGTTGAAGATGGAACTTTTATCTTAGCAGTAGCAGAAGCCAAATCAACATATTTATCATTCTGCCAAACTTCTAATCTAACTATCTTCTGCACTTTTGGGTGTTGTAATTGAATAAAACCTACATAATCTCGATACTTTCTCAATGGATAATGGCTCTCATTCACTCCTTCAAAATTATAATATTCGTCTTTGTAAATGATAGGACGATACGATAGTTTGATTGCATCGTCTATCTTTTCCTCTACTCTTTTAATTATCTTACCAACTTCGGCTCTTGTTGGTGTTGTGCTATCACCAAATGCAGATATTTGTAACAGGTTAGATACATCAGTATGGGTAGTATAGTAACCATTTCCAATTGCATAATTCACATTTATATTCGTAAAATCACTTGGGGAGGATAGTTTTGCCATAGTATCACGTCATTTATTCACATATCTTTCTAGTCGGTCATAGTTTCTTGATAGTCTTAATAGAACCTGACTATCTTGTTTAGTTATTTTTTTACTACCAATTGTTATTTTTCCTTTATCAAAGGGTCTTTTTGAAGGAACACTTTGAATTGTTTTAGCATCAAGAGAAATTGAATTAGAGAAATCTGTACCGAATTCTTTTCTTCTAACTACTTTCCCAGATTTTTCATCTAGTCCTTTTCCTATTCTTCTAAAATACGCAAGACCTCGTTTGATGTTTATTTTTTTATCTTTATTTTCAAGATATGCTTCTAAAACATTTCTTGAGTCTATCTTTTTATCTTTTTCTAATTTTTCTTTATCTTCTTCTGTTAAAGAATTGTACCACAGTATTGCCTTTTCAGTCTGTTCATCTAATTTGCCTTTTTTATCGCTTTTAAATTCACTAGTAAATGCTTTTCTAAGATTATTTAACCTACTTTCATCTATATTTCCATCTTCATCTATTTCCGTCATGTCTTCAACAGAAAATTCATTCACATATCTTAACATTTCATCTAGAACCTCAGAATCATATACTTGATTTGCACTAGTAAATATTGCACTATCTTTTTTAGTTAAATCATAAAATGTTGAAAGTAAATTATCTAAAACTTGATATTCAATAGATTTCTTATCAAAATTTTCTATTTCTTTATCAACTAATTCAAAATATCTTTCATATGTTTTTTTCTGAAATACCTTACCACTAGAAATTTCTTGTCCTAATTCTCTAAGTGTACGCTCAAATGATTTTCTACCTGCTTTTGTTTCTCCAACTAAAATTATTGGTAGTCCATCAGATAATTTTTTTCTTTCTCTCACGGCATCATCAATGTATTCTCTTTCGACCCTTTCTTCGATTTCTTTGACGCTTTCTTTTTTATCATCTTTTTGTGATTCTACTGCCTTTTGTTTTAATTGTTCTAATTCTTCTGAATTTTCATTTAAAAACGTTCTAACTCTTTCGTCTTCATCGTAAAATTGTTCAAGTTCTTTAGATTGAGATTCTAAAGTCTCTCCTTCAAACTTCTCAGAAGTTTCTCTCAAAATATCAACATAATATCCTGCTATAACAACTAATACTAGAATATCAAACATTTCACCTTCAAGATTTTCAATGATTTCATCTTTAGATAAGAAAGTTGTAAATTTATCTATGCTATCTAATTCCTGAAATTCTGAATTAATATCAATAAAGAAACTAAATTTTCCTGTTGTTAGAATTGAATCTGTAGGAGTAATTAAACTAGTTAAAACATTTCCAATGAGTGTTTGTTTATCAATAGAATTAATCACATCATTAACATTTGAAACGTTTATTTCTTTACTTGGGTCTAAAGATTGAAGTTGCCTAAGAGATACATTTTTTGTTGTTACCGCAGTTGGTTCTCCTGTTGCGGGGTTAATCTTTTCTATATAGTTAAGTAGTTTTAACTTGTCTAAATCAACTTTACCTTCTACTGTTTCAGATTCTACTTCTAATAAATTAAAAGATGAATTCGCCAATAGTTTTTCGACTTTACGAGTTGATATTGATTTTTTATCTAAAACTTTCATATTGTATATTTCTTTAAATCTGTTTTGTAACGCTTTATTATTTGAAAGGTCTTGAAAATTCATATCTGGAAATATTTTTTTAAAGACTAATTGAATGTATTTATGAGTATCAAAAATAATTTCAATAGATTCTTCGTCTTTTTCTACCGTAATACTACCTTTCAACATTTCAGGATATATCAATGCTTTATTTTCTTGCATTGCTTTAACGAAGTTTTCCACATCTCTACTTATTGTAATCTTTAATTTTTCACGCTCTCTCTTAATGCCTTCTTCATATTCATATTCACTCCCTTCAAGGGGAAAGCCTATGTCTCCAAATCTAGATGTAATCAATTCAGGATTACATATCTGTTCTACTGTTGGGTCAAAAGCACTAATACGGCGTTTTGTTTTTTTGTCTATCAAAACATCAGTAAAAAGATAATTATACAAAGTACCTGATTTGAATAGTTTATCTAATTCTAATTTATTTTTCAAATCATCCGGTAAATCCTTGTGATTTATTACATCTTCAAATTTTTCTTTTTTTAATGAATTGAATCTATTTCTTTTTAGTTTTCTAATAGAATCGTTTTCTTTAGTATCTTCGGATTTATAGTTGCCAATATATCTCATTCTTTTAGATGCAGTATTAATATAATTACTAACACCTTTACCAAAACCCGCAGGAAGTCCTTCTATCAAACTACCTATCATAGCATGAAGAATTTCATCATCACGCATCAAAGTATCAAAGTTAGTTGTAGAAGTATCTGATTGAGAATAAGAAAGAACAGGGAGATTAACTGATTTATTTTCAGGTATTCTAATTCTGTCTTCTTTCATTAGCATCCATTCAACCCCAACCTTATGCTAACCACTTCGCCCATGCTACTGCTTTACCTAATCCTGCGGCTAAACCTAAACCACTTTGCGGTGGATTATATGTTGGTTGTCCTGTTGCGGGGTCAATCCAATATGGATTGTTATATTGGTCATAACCTGATGGTGGAATAGGATAACCTGATTGATTGTTAAAAGCCATTTGTTGTTGCATCATTTGTTGATTCATTCCGCCCATAGCAGGTGCGCCTTGAATATTTGCAGGAGCATTAGGTTGTCCCATAGGCAATTGTTGTTGTGGTTGTTGTTCCTGTGGAACTGCAAATCCTTGAGATTCCAAATATTGTTGTTTAGCCATTCTACGTTGAACAATTACTTCACTATTCAATGCAGTAGCCAATAAATTCTGTAAATCTAATTGAATATTTTCAGCAGTTATTTTTTCATACTCACGCATAGCATCAGGGTGCATGGTGATTTCACCACTAGAACCTGTACTAAATTTCAAATCAGTAAGCATTCTACTAACTACTCTTTCAATTACATCTTCTAATAACTTTTCAAAACTACTTAGGAAATTTTCTCCATGATATTGAAAAAATTCTTCAACATGGTTTTCCTGTAGAGTTAAAAGATTATTCATTGTCTTAAAATTAGTTTGTCCTTGAGCAGTAATTTGATTAGAAATACTGCCATTACTTGTGCCAAAAAGACCCATCAATCATCACTCTCCGCTTCTTCTTCAATGGGTATCACAATGCCTTCGCTCAATAAAGTTTTGATTCTTTCACTAATTGAATTAGTTTCAATTAATAGTCTAAAAATTTCTTCTTCTTTCGATTCTGACCCCATTTGTGGGGGTTTTATAGCCCAACCTAATGAAGAAAGTGATTGTATGTCTTCTTGTTTTAAAGAAGTTAATGGGCCTGTTGCTAACGGATTCAAAGTCTTAGCAACTGAGGGAACATAAGCAGAAAAGGAAAGCCCATGTTCTTCTGCTAAAATTTGCTGCTCAAGCATTTCATATTGACGATGGAGTTCTGCGTGTTTATTGCAATAAGTTCCCCTCATTGGATAGCCTTTTCTAACTTTATGCAGGGGTATTGGAGGTCTAACTTTATCATTAGAACTCCATATTTTCTGTGTTCCACATACTACGCAACGGTCTTTTATATTGAATTTAAATCCATATTTTATTCCTAAAAATTTCTTTTTTTCAGGTTTTAAAATTGTAATCATTTCTTTCAATTGTTTCTTTTGTTTATGGCTTTTATATTCATAAGCCATTACTGTTCCTGCTGCTCTCGCTTGAGATATTCTATCTAAAAATGCGTTAGGAACAGTTGTTGATTCTGCACCTATAAATGAATTGGGTTGATACTGCATACTCATCTTATCACCTAGTAGTCTTTTATCATTGTTAATATTCCTCTATACACCATTTCTGAATCTGATTTTGCACTTACAACATATTTGTAACATGGAATTCCTTTATCGTTTAATTTTTGCATACCTGTTTTGAATGATTCAAATATTGGATGGTTAGCCATATCTCCCTCATAATCATATTTGTCTTTCCACAAATCATATTTGTTAGCCCATAGCCCTACTGCAATCGGATAATCTGATTGTTTCTTTTTTACTCTTTTTCCATTATAATACCATTCATTTGAACATATTGTATCAACTAAAAAAGTCCAACATAATTGTTGTTCTATATCATAATGTTTCGATAAATGTCTATCATCTAACATGAATATTACATATTTAGTACGTCTTCTTTTCATGTCTTCTATCCATTCACCCCAATAAACTGACTGTCCTCCTATATCTGCGGTTTTGATTGTGTGTGCATCTCCATCTAATTTTACATATTTTCTAGTGGCTCGTTTTCTACCAACCGTTCTTTCTTGGATTGTGGGAACTTCACCTCTTGTTCTAAGTTGATTATGTAATGTAGTTTTTCCGGCCATTGACGCTCCATAGACACCGAAATTTATTGAATGTAATCTTTGATATAATTTATTTGTAGCCTCAACAACTAATATTGCGAAACCTGCCATTATAGACATTTAATCACCATAAATGATTCCAAAAATTAACTATACCTCCCCACGCCCAACCGTAGAGATTTACTCCCCAAAACGGTAAGGCATGACCTAAAAGAAAACTACATATTGAGGCAGCAGTTCCCCAAAGCCAAAACCTTGCTCTTAAAAACCAAACATCAGCAGAATGCGCTCGTTGTAAATCGTATGCTAATGTGGATTCATCAAATCCCATTAGTAATTCTGATACCACGCATATCCCTCACATCATTCTTGATATTCTGTTAAAAATGTAGCAGAAAGAGAATTATCATTTGATTGTTGCATTGGAGAAACGAATGATGGCGGGGTGTAAACCGAAGATTCGTATGTTCTGAGAGATTCACGGATTCTCTTTCTAGTATCTTCTTCTTTGGCCTTTCTTCGCCAATAAGCCTCAATTCTACGTTGAAGCAATAAGTCTTCAATATACTCATTGAGAATCAAATCAAATAATGCTTTGATAATCATTATTCCGCCTACAGTCAATACCCCAAACATTAGGGATAGAGAGTAAGCACCATAGAAGTTCAGAAATCCTGCACCATATTGAGAAAAGAAATAAACATTTACGCCACTAACTGCACCAACAAAAAGTATAGTCATTATTAGTCGAGTATCTGTATCTAATGTCGGCATTCTTTAATCTCCTAAGCAAAGGCAACTGTATATGCACCCGTTCCCGTTAGTTGAGCATATACTCCATTATTTGAAATCATTCCATGTAAGTCATGTTCTATTGATTCCGCATTTCCCCCTGCATGAATTTGTAATCTAAGTATCTCCTTCTTTCCGGTAGTAGTAGAATTTGCACTATCCCATAGTTTCAATGTGCAAACCGCATTAGCGGTAGATGTTAAATAACAACTAATCAATTTACTCTTACCAACGTTAATCATTTGTGAAGATGTTTTTACTCCACTTGAACTAGAACCTGCAAAGGACATAACAATCAAACCCCTCTACATTCAGTCAGTCTTATCAACGTTTTTCTTAGGTCGGCCTCTCTTTTTCTTAGGGGCTTCAACCTTTACTTCTTTTTCTTTGGTATTATCTTCTTTATCTTCAACAATATCTTCTGTAACATTTTCTATCACTTCCTCTACTTCTACTACAGGTTCTTTCTTTGGTTTTTTCTTCTTAGGAGCAGGTTTCTTAATACCTAACTTCTTTTCTTTTACAGGAAAAACATAATTTTTCAAATCTTCATCAGAAGTATTTTCAGGAATTCCTAAATTTCTTTTTAGAGAATTTTTCAATGGAGGAATTAAATCAACAATTGCTTCTCTATCTGATTCTTCAAATTCCACTTCTAACCCACTATCAGGCATAAACCCAATAGCGATTCCTAATGGAATTTCTGTTTTTTGTCCTTTCTTAATCGAATATACTTTTCCGCCTCGTCTTAAAACTAAAGCGTTTGGTCTATTAATTTTTGATGTTACTGTAACCATTTTATCACCTTTAAAATTGGGTAAATCCCACCCCCCGATTAAGGGGGGCAGGACTTACTTTACGTTTTTACTTTTAGAGATTGCCATAAACTCTAACACGAACCATGCCAATATCATCTGTTGCAGATGCAGCAGCATTTGTTCCGTCAAAGTCTGTGGCTACGATTTGGAAAGTAGAACTACTAGCGTAATCTCCCGATGTATCTAATTCGATAGTTGCGAGAAAACCACTAGCACCTACTCCTTTCTCCTGACCTGTTATTAAAACTGCATGGATTGAAGAAAGTCCTAGAGATGAAGCAGTAATTACTTCTCCATTTGCGGTGTAAGATGTAATGTTAATCTTAGCATCTACTAGGTATTCTTCACCTGCAACCTTAGAGGCAGTTAAGCCCTTATGGTTTTCAATGACTGTAACTGTGTGAGTCATTTAATCACCTCATGCGCTCTTTAGGTTAGTAATCTTTCCTTGTCCCTTAAAGAATGAACAACCTGTTTCACCCATTGTTCGGTACATACCCTGATTTCCGAGTTTTCCAACACCGAATGGGTTTCCGTTAGTAATACCATCCTCAAAGTATTGGGTTGGTTTCATTACAGATAGCCATAGGTGGTCGGTATCTAGAATTAGGATATCGCTCAATGGATTTGTTGTTTCATTTCCGGTAGAAGGCATATCCTTTGTTGGGATAATTGGGATATCGTAGTATGTTGCTACTCTAAATCCAACTTCTGAACCCTTTACTCCACGAACACCATTATGGGAAGGAACTACTTCCTTTCTATCCATAAATCGCTCTTGACTTTGTAGAAGGTCTGAGATATGTTGAATAGTATCATATCCTGTTAGAATAACCTTTGGACTACCACCATTTTGTCGGAGTCTGCGAATCATATCATTTAGTAGGCTTAGAGTTAGAACTCTAGCACCATCTGAATAATCTGTTCCGTAATCAACTTCTGCATCTAGGAAAGAAGCAGTTCCGGTAGCGGAGTTAGATGAAACGCCTACTGTTCGGGAAGTTCCGAATAGTCTTACAACATCTGCGACAACTGCGGAGTTATCTCCGTTGTTAGCACCTGTGTTTAGTAAGTTAGCGTTATACATGGATGCAATTTCAGCAGCAGAAGATACAATCTTCAATAGTGAAGTGTAGTTCTTCTCAATACCTGTTGCAGTTCCATCATCATACTTTTCTAGAGGCATAACTAGCATCTTACTTTGTGTTTCTGCATGGTGCTTACCCATATCTTCACGGATAATTGCACGAATATCTCCAACACCATCATCAATTGCAGCCAACTCCATACCCAATTCTGAAAACTCAAACAAGTGAGCAACAGTCTTTGGACTTACGTATAGTTTTTCATATTCAGGAGCAATTGCAGGAATATCATTTCCTGTTCCTAAAGATGCGTTTTCACCAACACCACCAATTTTATCAGCAGCAGGAGAAGCAGAACCCGCCGCTCCTGTTCCAATAGTAAAGGAAGAAGCAGAACCACCTTCAGGTCTTGACTTCAAAACTCTCCAACCACTAGAAGTGTATGGCCTCTTTGCTATCATTGCTAGAGGATTAACCTCTTGATTTAGCATTGACCAAACTTTCTGCCCGTAAAGAACGTTATACAAATCGCCCAAATTACTAGCAGCACTAAATGGATTTGATGCAGCATCGTGTGGAGTTCCAAAACCACCAACAACACCTGCTGCCTTTAGCAAAGCATTTCCGGCTGAACCGCCCATTCCATAGGAAGCAGCCTCTAAATCTTTCATTGTTCTAATATATCCACTCATCTTAGTTCACCTCAATTAAATCCTCTAACAACATTGTGTATATCTCCCCACGACATATTCTGAATTTCATCAGCAGATGTTGGGAATCCTTCGGGCAATGTTAGAGATACACCCTCAGATTTTGCAATTTCGTTAGTTTCAGTCAATGACTTTCGTAGTTCAGCAAACTCTTGTCTTAGAGTTGCAACTTCTGTTTGTGCATCATATTCAGCCTTTTCAGCATCAGCCTTCTTAACTTCTAGTTCAGCAGCAAATCTTTCCTCAAATTGCTTTGAAAGAGAATCATATGCAATCTTTTCCAATTGTTCTGCTCGGAATTGAGCATATGCCTTCTCCACATTCTCAGGCGACAAATCTAATGTAGAGAATTCTGTATTTTCTACACCCTTTGCCAAATGCTTTGTAGCAGGTTGTGTTTTTGCATTTCCATTATCTACAACTAACTCTCCTGCGTTTTTATCATTTGCATCGGTTTCATCACCGCCATCGGCAAGGGCTTTCAATTCTTCATCGTCTCCCTTGTCCATCATTTCGTCTTCTTTCATATACATAGCCTCAACTTCTTCGTCTTCTTTACCCATATCATCATCCATCATTTCTTCTTCTTCTTTATGTAAAGAATTGACTTGTTTCATTAGGTCATTCAACTCGGAAATCGCAGCACTTAGTTCTTCTGAAATTTTCTCACCTCTTTCTTGTTTTAAAATATCGAATTTTGCTTCGGGATTAATGCCTTTTTCGCATATAGTAACTTCATGTAACTCTAATCTATCAATCTCGTTATATTGGCCGTACTCATCTGAATTTCTTGATTTCTTAGAAATGGCTTGTCCTCCTATACTAAAAGAGCGCAATGTTCCTTTTCTAATTCCTCTAGAAATTTCTTTTGCTTTTTCTATGTCGTCTCTTAATTTGATAACAACATAAAATCCAACATCATCTACTTTGGTTTTATGCAGAACTCCATTCTTGTCTCGGTAATTATTTATTACTTCACCAACTTGAACATTTGAGTGATTAGACATTACATTTCTGTATTTTTTACCATCCATGAATTTTTCTACTGCTTCATTTAGGGCTTCTAATGTAATCAAATCGTTTTGCTTATCTACCATTTCAATAGATGCGTAGCCGCCTATAACCAAATCATCAGACTTGAGTATATTGAAATTACTAACTTCACCTCCCTTTAACAAAATTTGCGACACTACTACCACCCTCAACTTTTACTATTTAACTTACTCGGTTTACGGAAATTCTAAATCTGCGTATTTGTCTTCCGAAATAATCCATACGCCTTCATCATCTTCGGGGTCTAACATTTCTTGTTTTTTACCTGTCCATGCTATCCATCTATTTTGTTCTTCAATAGGAACAACCCTGAAATGTATTCTAGTTTCAAACTTTTCTCCTTCTAATTTGTATTCATGGTAGCCGTCTTTTTGCACACCAAAAATAATTTTACCGGAGTCTATTTTTTTACCCTTACGAATAGTCTTACCAACCTTTGCAGGATATTTAGCAGATTTACCAAATAATTCGTAAACGTCTTCTGCATCTTCTAAATCTATTCTCCAAACCATTCTTTCATTTGCTGCTTCAATTAATAATTCGATATCATTATCTGAAATAAAAACATTGAAATTTCCACTTTCAGGAGTATCTTTTTTTATGATATCTTTATCTTTTTCTAGAATATCAGCATTGATTTGGAATTTATTAGGATTAATGTAAATCAAATCATCTTGTTTTTTCAACCAATTCATTAATTTTCTTTGCTCATTATCGAATAACTGTTCATAGTCATCAGGGTGTTTTGAAGCAACAAACGCTACAATTTCTGAGAATTCTATTTCTTCATTTTCTTTTTGTTCAAAAATAAAGTTTCTAATAGCCAATCTTAATTCAGAACGTTTTGTTTTTGTGATTTCAGTTACTTGTTCTTTCCAAACATCAATGTTGTATAGAGCATTCTTTTCCATCAAGGAATCTCCCTTGAATCCATAAACAGTAAAACCATCCAAATCTTGTTTTAGAATAATTTCAGCAGTTCCATGAATATCATCAGTTATGGTATATTTCTTCAAACCTGCTGCTACCTTAAATGCCTCACCTAATTCAGCAATTTGTTGTAATGATTTTTTAGTTTTAGTAGATAGTTGTTCTAATGCCTGTAATGTATCTGTCTGAGTTACTTCGGGTATTTCAATTACCTTTGCCGAATATAGACTGAATCCGCTTTTACTTTTCTTAACTTCATCTACCTTTACACGAATGATAGAACCAATCTCTACTGATTCTTTAGTATTCAATGCTTTACCTATCGGCAAGTATTCTTTTCCATCTAATTCTTTAGTCTTATAATTTCTAGAATCTTCTGCATTTAATGGCCCTATACCCATAGTGTAAGAATAAAGGTTACTATTTGTTTTGGATTTATTCAATACAATTACATCAAGGTCTATGAATTTCTTCCACTTAATCCATTTTGGATTTTTCTTTTTACCTATGAAATAAGTAGATTCATGGTCTTTTATCACTACTCCTTCAGAAGTAGGCATATCCATTATAAGTTTAGAATATTCTTCTACTTCTTTAAGAGAATCGGCAACCCTAGTATCTTTCTTTGAAGGGAATGCTAAATCTTCACTTGAATGTGGACTGAATTGATAGAGTAAAATATTCAATCTTTCTCGCAAAGGTTCATCTGTTAAATTCTTATTTTCATGTCGCATTATATCAAACACGTGCGCTCTTAGAGTTCCTTCTGTTTCTTTCTTGAAGACGTGTGAAATTGTATCTGCTCGATGTAATGCTTCATCCCCTTTGAATAAAATTAATTCTGCATCCAAAATACAATCTTCAAATTGTTTCTTTTCCATTGCTTTAACTTGTTCGGGACATTTATCTGTAATGTCCTTCTCATTATATGAATAAATAGTAATTTTACCGTTTATTTTGTGTATCTGAATACGCATTCCATCATACTTTTCTTGAACAACATATTCTCCACTAAACCCTAAAATTTCTTTCATATCGTTAATTTCAAAAATTCTATACATTGGTTTATTTGGGATTATGAAATCAATGGAATCTTCTTTATCTTCTTTTTTGATATCCAATGCAACTAGTTTAGACCATTCTTCTTCACCATAAGCAGCAACAAAAATTTCCTCTAATAATTTCATACCCTTTTTAATTCTAGATTCAACTCGTCTTGTATCTTTCTTGTCTCCGCCATAATGTTCAATCACATACAAAGACAAATCATCCTTTTTCAAATCTAAACCACTTATACCTTGAGTGATATTATCAGGTTTTAGTTTGAATTTTTTGTATGCTTTATCAGGAATAACATTACTGTGTGAACGTAAGGCATAATGAATAAATGCAACCAATACAGAATCATTTTCTGTTAATTCCTCTATTACCTGTTCTCCTAATTGTTTAGAGAACGGGTCAGATACTAACTCAGATTCAAATCTAAGTTTTTTGATGGCTGAAAATAATGTCTTTGCCTGAGAAGATTTTGGGTCTAAAACTGCATCAGCGAATAGTTCTTTTTCAGATATCACTTTTTTTAATTCAGAAGTTACATTATCAATGTCGTCAAATTTCTCACGGATTTCTTTAACAATTGATTTCCACTTCTTCTCATATTCTTTCGGGTCTTCTCTAGCCGAAAGATAGGCTACTCTAGTTTTCTCAAACAAATCTAGTATTTCTTTAGATACAGTATCGGTTTTCTTCTCAAAGGCTAAACCCGATACAGGCACAAATAATCACCCTTCGTAGCCTTTAGGTTCAGGAGTTTGAGGATTTCCTAGTTTAACTTCTTTTGATTTCTTAGGTGGTCGAGATAGTTTTTCATCTTCTCCCTGTGAAGGTTCATCTAATTCTAATAATCCCAAATGCCCTGCTTCTTGCAAAATTTCTTTTGCTTTTGATATTGCTTCAATAACTAATTTTTCTTCGCTCATTTAATCACCTAATGTTTTCTACCATCTTATGTATGTCGTCCCACGACATATTACTAACTGATTCAGTTGTAGGCGTAGCACTAACTCCCATACTTGGTCTAGGACTATCTACTACAACCATACCCGACTTCATTAGTAAGTTGTCTTTATCATATACTTGTTGTTCTAGAGCCTTTACTCTATCTACAAGTTCTTTCATCAACATCAATACTTCATTATTTTCTTCCGTCATTCTTTTTCCTCCTTTTTACTCTTAGGATATACTACCTTTCTTAATTGATAGTATAGAGTTTCGTAATCTTTTCTTAATTCAGCCGCAGATGCAAGTATGTCTAAATTCTGCTCGCCGAATGTCTTCATTTTCTTTGCTAACTTTGAATCATCCTTAACTACATCTAAGGTTTCCATCATAGAAATCAAATCACCTAATTGGGTCATATCTTGACCAAAATACTGCGTAGGTTGTGTTTTTTGCAGTAATTTCTTTACTCTCTTTTTGTCTTTAGAACTGAGTTTGTCTATCATAGAATCGGCTTTTAATATATCCTGCCAACTCATACACAATCCCCCTTCAACAATTCGCACTACTACTCATATGATATAATTATCGTTAGCCACCTAATCTCTCTAACAGTTCTTGTGGAGTAAGTTCACCACTATCTAACTCGTTAGATATTTCGTCTAAACTAGTTACTACGTCTTTATCAATGTCTTTCAATTCTTGTATGAAATCTATGAATTCAGCATATTTACTTTCAAACCTTTCCGGTTCTTCTATTTCTTTAATTTCATTTAGTCTGTTATTCAATGCGTTAATTTTACTTTTACCATCTGCTGATGAAAGATATCTTTTTCTTTCTTCTATGTTGTTTTTAATATCAACTTTTACCTCTTTGATAGCATTACCAAATCCTCTAGCATAAGAATCATAGAACTTTTTAGAAATTAGTTTAATTTGTTTCCTTAGTTTTTCTACCTCTTTTTTATTTTCAGGTTTTATAGACCCATCTTTATCAACTAACTTATTCAATTGTGTTTTTATTTTATTGATTTTTCTTTCCATTTCAATTTGTTTTTTCTTAAAATCACCATCTTCTTTAATTCTTTCAAGGACTTCATTTAGATAATTAGCATTAGTTTTTTCATCAAGTGTATTGAATCTACTTTGCATTTTACTAGGTTTAGATATGGGGTTAGGTAATTCACGTAAAATTTCTCTCTTGAGTCTTTTCAACATATTTATTTGAGTCATTTCTTTATCTGTAGTTTTGGGTTTAGGTAGTGCTACCTTTTTTGGTTCATATGTTTCAATATCAATTTCAGAATCTTCATCATTTAGTAAATACCCTACAACTTCAAGTGTCTCAGATATTTTTGTATAATCTCTAACATCATAATCTATCGTATATAGAACATTTATCATAAACTCAAATGCTTCTATTTGTTCTTTTACAAATTCTATTTCCTTTTTATCTAATTCGTAATCAGGTTTCTCATTCCTATTTTCTTCTATCATATCTGCCATATCTAGCAAATCATCTGCAAGTTCATACATCTGTATTTCCATAGTTTCTTTCCATCGAACATTTTTAGTTCCACGTATTCTAGCACCTTTTCCTTTTTCACCTACAACTTTCATGTCCCGTCCCATTATATCATAGAATTTTTTAGGGTTTTTCATAGCCTGTTGTAGTTTGTTAATGTATTCTTCTTGACTAGAAGAAATCAATTGCTCAAATTTTTGCTTTACATCTTGTGTGTCGGCAACAGATATCAATTGACTTTCATTTAATATCTGTTTGAAATTTTCTACTTTTTCTTCATCTATATCAGTAGAACCTTCTTTAAAAAATGCTTCTTTGATATCTCTTTTGAGCCTAGAACCTTTAGGATTCTTGAAAAACTTAACAAACATTCCAATGTTTTCTTTATTGAAGAATCGTTTTGAATCTAACTTTTCCAACATATTTTCATAAACTGTGAAATCGTTTTCCTCGTATGCCTCTAACATACTAGTAAGAAGTTCTTTTGTATCATCAGTATCTTCTTCTCTAGAAATAATTTGTATCAGTTTTTTGAAAAACATAACCAATTTCTTTATTTTATCATTGGGTTTTAGTTTAGATAGAGTGGTTTTATCCTTTGAAAGTAATTTCTTAGCATCTTGTAAACGAGCCGTCTTACTTTCGCCGTTATAATCAAACGTGATTTTATTATCTAATTTTTTTGTTGCTATTCCTAATAGTCTATCGAATTCTTTTTCTGCATCGGCTAAGCGTTCTTTTTGTTCTTTTGCCTTTTCTGCACCTTTTGGTAATTGTGGATTTTCAAAGAATTTAACTGCTTGCCTGAATTTTACAATTTCTTCATTTAATATAGAAAGTTTTTCTCTATATGTAGATTGTATTCTTACAGTTTTAGCCCGACCTGCTTTACCTTTAATTTTAAAATCTTCATATTTAGGAGCAGTTTCAATACCCTTTTCTATATTAGCAATATTTTCTTGTAGATTCTTTCTTTCAAAATTATCCATGTATTCTAGAAACTTAATCAAATTTTTACTAGCAGAAATAAATTTTTTTCTTTCTGTAGATGTTGAGTCTATAAATCTAAAAATATCTCTTACGTCAGTTCCACCATCTTCAATATAACTAAGATTGAGATGTTTTTTTTCTTCTTTGTCCTTTTCATTTTTACCAAACAATAAAGAATATATCAACTCTTTATTTTTGTCTAGTGTTTCATACAATTTTTCCTTTTCTTCTTCTCCCATTGCTGCTCCTTCAAACATAGGATAAGCGGAAGATTTCAGTAACATTACATCACCTAGAATGGAATATTTTCTTTGCGTTGTTTTCTTTTCTTAGGTAGAAGAATCGCATCAGGAATATCAGCCGAATTTGGTATCTTCTTTTCAACAGTTGTTGTTGGGTCTACTCCACCAAAAGAATAGTCTCTACTTACTGTAACTTCATTTCTTCTTTCTGCATATTCCTTAGCCCTAGCGTCTGCTAGTTTTCTTTCTAATTCTCTAACTCCTTCTTCACTCAAATTATTCACCTCGTTCTTTTTTCTTCTTGTAGATTTCTTTTTGCTCTATCAATTAATCCTCTAGAGCCTAAATTAGCCCCTACGTTACCTGCCTTTCTAACTCTAAAATAATCACATTTACCTTTTGAGTTAATTGTTATTTCATCTAGAGTACAACGCTTATTAGCATTATACATACAAGTAATAGCATCACAAATTTTTACTTTACAATCTGCTTGTTTAATTATATTTTCCCAAGTCATTCTAATCACTTTCCTTGTATTCTTTTCATCCTATCTTTAAGATTTAAGTTAGTACCGCTTGGCCCACCTAGTTGTAAGAAATCTTCTAATCTATCAATTAAATCTACTAATTCTGCATCATCACTTCTTCTATGTTTAGAAAGAACTGTTTCGACATCGTTAAGAAACGCTTTCATTTCTTCATTCGGTAGTTTATCATCACCATAAATAAATGGTTTCTTTACTATATTTTCCCAAGTCATATCATCCAACTCTCCTTTCTGTTCTTCTATCTACGTTTTGATTTCCTGCTTCTTCGGGTAATCCACTAAATCTTTTATCCGGCCCTGTACTCATGCTAGGTTTGTTTCTAGTGGCAGGAGGGTTCTCCTGTGGTTTAGAGCCTGTAAGAGCCTGTTCTTGTAGTTGTCCCAATTGAGAAGCATCAATATTTGTTCCTGCAAATGGGTCAGTAGATGCAGCATCTCCACCACTTTCTTCACTTTCTGTACCCATTTCTTCGGGTTTTGGTTCAGGTTTCTTGTAAGTAAATCTACCTTCATCATCCATATCTACTTCAAATCCTAAATTCTTAATTGAGGCCGCAATATTAACTTCAATCTCTCTCTTTCTTAATACTGCAATTTCATCTTCTTCTTCCGATGGTGGTAATTTCAAACACCAATCAGTTATTCCAAATTCTTCTGTAATGAATGGGAACACATAATTATTCCAAATTGTTTGAGCCATTTCTACTGCTCTATTAGTAACTAAGACCTGCATACCTTCATTATTCAATCCACCACTAGCAGAATTATCCGCCATGAAAATTTTACTTACACCATAAAATGCTGAAATCCTATCCCTCAAATCATCTTTTACTGAAATGTAATCCATTTCCTTTAGGCTATCCATGAATTTAACCCATTCAATTGAACCTTTACCACCTTCTGATTCAATACCCATTACAGGAATAAAGTGAGGGTCTTGTTCAATTTTTTCTTTGACTCCACGCCAAAATGATTTCATCGAATCAATATTTCTAGTTTGAACTGCAAGTAATCCTCTAGGCATTCTCGCTTTAGTATATGATGAATTAACATAGTTCTCCATTGCTATCAAGGTAGTAACATGATTCCAAAGTGTAAGTATTGGAGACAAACCATACAATCTACTAGGAGAATATTTGCTGAAATGTAATACTTCTCCTTCTATGAAATATTGCTCTACACCATTCACTCTATTTACATAATGAACAGGATATAATTCTCCGTTGCAAGAATCACAAGTATCTGATTGAGATTTAGAAATAAAATCTCGGTGTCTCAAACAAGTGTAGCCTTCTTTACCTCTTTCACCTAATTCATCAGAATAAATGTGCATTGTTACAGGGTCGCCACGATATATCTCCTTTATTCTGTGCATTCTAATCATGTTGTTAGAATCTAAGAAATACTCCTTAACCATAACGAGATAAGCATCATCCATGATATTCAAATCATCTTCTAGTTCCTTTAGAACATCAATAAACATCTGCTCAGATTTATTTATTCTACCGCCTAGTAAATTGTGAGCATATTTTAGTTGCTTAGGGTCAGCCTTCCTTAAATCAGTAGAACCACAATCAATACATTCTTCTGTCGGTGAACTATGTTCTTTTCCACAAGAGTTACATTTAGCAACGAACTTTTCTTCCCAAACATACCCACGCCTGAAAATCTCCTGTTTCAATTGAGTTATACACGACCTTACAATTACTGATTGATTTACCATGTGGTAAATAATCGGGGGTGTAATCATGTATGTTGTATTCTTCTCTTGTATTCCTGCATTGAACACTTCTCGGTCTTGTGGTTTAGGTGTAGTTCTCCTAAACAAATTAGTAACCGAGAAAGTTCTTTTTTCTTCTACCATCATTCTTCCTCCTGTTTCGCTATGATTGTGTCTTGTTCTATGCTATCCATAACCGACATTTTACAGTTGTCGTAATATTTGGAAATATTATCCAAATCAATGCCATAACTTGCAAAGTCATAATTCGCTTCATCCTTATGGTTTTCATACTTCATAAGTTTGAATAGTTCCTCTCTCCTTTCTTTGTACCATTCAGCCTTCTTATGTGATTTTTTCATTCTGATTAGTTCTAATAAAATGTCTGCATTTCCCTTTTTGAGTTTGATATGTGGCCTACACTTTGTTAGTAAATCTTGTACATCATCCATAGCATAAAAATTCAAACGATTTATCGGCTTAGTATTCTGTGGTGATTTTTGGTCTAAGTGTAGTCGCCCCATGCCTAATGACTTTTGCATTTCTAACATGAAAGCCTTACCTCTATCTCCTGTTGCTATCAATCCCACTCTAGGATTGAAGTTCTTATCCATTGTAATGTAGCCATCACTATCTAAGAATGCAGCAGTATAAGCGTAAATGTCTTTCTTTATATCATCTGAAAATTTATACAATGCACCATTTACAGTAGTAATGTTTTGTCTCTTAGCCATCTTAACAATCATACTAGGTGAAGTCTTTTTGAATAGATTCTCAGGTAATTTCTCATGCACTTGTCGTGCAGATATGCCCTGTTCTTCACAAACAGAATCTAAAATATACTTTTTAATTTCTTCTTTAGGGCTATAAGATGAAGGTAATTTTTTAACAATGGAACTAAATCCTTTTTTTGTATTAGTCATTTTCTTAGTTAAAGAGGCATACTCTTTACCAATAGACAAATTATTTCTATCTAATCTCGCTTCCCAATATTTACACAATGAATCTACGACTTCCCTTCTAGTATTTTCATCCTTAATTAATGATAATTTATGCAACTTATCCTCATTACAATTCATCTCTTTCAACGGGGATTTGTATGACTTTAGCCAATATATTGAATCCATGTTACTATCAAGATGATTTGAATATGCTTTGATTAAGTTTTCAATAGAGTGTGTTATTTTTACTCGGTCATCTCCTTTCAATGTCCTTCGATAATTTCGTAGTTCCTTTACTAGAGATGGAATGTCTTTACCTTCGATTTCGTATTTCTTCACGTCAAAGGAAAGTATATTTTTAGAATCTGTAAGGGATAAATTAAATTCTTTTGCAAATTGTTTTTCTAAATCAAAATGGTCTTTAACCCCTTGACCAACTAACCATTGAGACACATCACTTCTTTTGATTTCATTAATTTTATCTTGAAGTTCCGTTTCAGTATCTTCTACTCTATCAGCAATCTCGGCTGCTTCCCTGAGTTTGTCTCCTTTTTCTCCCAACTTTAACCCTCCTAGAAGTTCAATCCGACTAATCCGTTAGGCACTACGTTAGTAGTAGTTGTGGGACTATCAAACAACCCGATATCATCTAGCAAATAAAAACTGTCGGTCGGTCTATTAGTTGCAGCATTCGCTAAAGCCAAACTCATTACTAAGTCATCATGTGCTCCTACACCCTCAAATTTACCGGATTCTGTGATTGAAAACATAGACAATTCTTCAATCAAAGCATTTGTAAGAACCCTACTATTATTGTCGCCATAAGGTAAAATCATTTTTTTATTTTCAAAATTCATTTGCAGATTCAAAATTATTTCTTGTTTCTTCTTCCTTGTCGTGTTGAAATCTAAAACATTCAAATCTGAAATGTTCCTAAGTTCCTGTGTGAATGATTTAGCAAAGGTATTTGTTTCAAATAAAATTGCTTCGGGTTGATATATCCTACCAATCAATCTAATCTTCTCAATGTTTTCTCTAAACTCTACATTCTTCGCTCTATCCACATGAACAATAGCCTTGTTCATATTCTCATCTACTTCTAATACAGTAATTACGTTGTAATCTCCATCAGTAGAAATTGCAGGGTCTACACCAACATAATATTTGTAGCCTTTATTTTTACGATTACCTAACTTTAAAATATATTCTTTGTTTTTACATTGTGTAATAGATTCAGGTGAGAAAAGAGCAGTTCCGGTAGAAATCGGCACACACAAATATTCTCTTGTAAATTTTAGAGAACCGATTTCAGCCTTTCTTTGCATAAGTGCATCATAATCCCAACGTTCAGGCCAAAGGGGTTCATTGAGTGAATTCAAACATGGATATTTATTTACAGTATATGCTTCATTTTCTTCTAACTGTGCAAAAATATCTGTGTAAGTAAATGGTGTTCCAATCATCCTGAGTTTGGAAGTGTGATGCAAAGTTGGTATCATATCTCCGAAGAACCAATCAGTTACTCTTTGTATTCCTGCTAAACTAAATTCTTTCAAAGGGTCGTCAATAATAATTTCTTGAGGGTGAAGACCGCGAATCTGAGAACCAACGGAACGTTCTAGAATTTGATTACCGTTAGTCAATGTAATATTTCCAATAGCCCAACCCCTAGTAGGTTTGAATTGTTTGAGTGCAGGATGATTGAAATATCTATCAATTTCTCTCATGTGAACTAATGTCTGCTTTTGGTTAGAAGAAATGTATAGCATTTGATATGGTGGCTCTTGAAATATCAAATTCCAAACTACCCAACTGTGCATAAATACGGATTTACCATGACCCCTAGAACATATGATTACACTACGTTGGCCTTTTCCCATCAATTCATGCCATTCTTGTTGATGAGTTGCAAAGTCCCAACCCAACACATTTTGAAAAAAATATGGAAAAGATGTTTTAGATAGTTCCATATCCATAGAGGACATAAAATCTAAATTATCTAATTCCATATTATCGCCTTAGAATATCCTTCCAACTCTTGAAAACTCCCCAAGTATCAGACATAGGAATTTCTTCCACCCTTCTTTTCATCTCCTGAATAACTTTATCAGGAATAACTTCATGTTCTTCAGGTTCATCAACCATTGGACTTTTGAATCTCTTTCTGCCTTGTGTAGTATAACTAGCAACTTTAGGAATACCACGTATGAGATTTAAATTTTTATTTCTTATTTCTGATATCAATCCCTTACCCCGATAATCAGGATGTGTTTTATTTCCGCCAACATATGCAAACTGTTTTCCTTCTTTTCCACTTCTTACTGCATGGCCTGTTACAGAAACCAACCTAGACTTACCGTTTTCATTAACAATAGCCCCAAACCAATTATCAATAGGATAGCCCCTATCTCTCATTTTATGAGGCATATCAGGATTACTCACATCCCAAAGTTCCTTCATTTGTTTTTCATCACCAATTTGAACAGAAACTCTATCTTTACCTTGAGATAGTTCTTTCAATCTAGGATGAAATTTCTTTATCATATTATCACCTAAAATTAGCCTTCAAGAAATATACAACATCTGATGATACACCATATTTTCTACCAATAGATTCCATCGAATCAATTTCATATACAATATTCTCAATCTCATGTGCAGTAATTGAAACATTATAATCTTCTTTTATGATACTCATAGTATCATTAACATGGTCATAATTATCTGTCTTGAAAACATTATTATAAACAGGCTTACCTAACATTTTACGGATTTCTCCATGAGCATCAATAATATCTAATTCTTCTTCTGATTTTATTATTTTCATATCTTCAACCATAGATATGAATCTTTTAACTGATGAAGCATAAAGTTCAGAATAAGCAGATTCTTCTTTTCTGATATGTTTGAATAGTAATTCCAACGGGTATAATGTAGATTTATTATAATCATCTTTCCATTTTTCTGTTGATTCACCAAATATAGTATCTTCGTCTAGGTCATTATCTTCATCTGAAATAACATCATCGAAGTAACTACCGATTTCAATTTTAGATAATTCTTCAAATTTATCATCCATGAATATATCATCAACAACATCATGTAGTTTCATCAATTGAGCCTTGAAATATGCTTGTCTTCTAATGGCATTAGGTCTAGTTAATTTAGATAAAATTTCTGTAATTTCCTCAATGTTTCTTTGAGTCAAGAAAGAATTTTCGTATTTCAAAAATAAATTACTAGCAGCAAAGAATGGATAAGTATCTTTATCTAATTTTTCTACAATTGCAGTATATTCAGCCTTCTTCACAAATTCAATTTCCTCATCAAATGGGAAGAATTTAGAAGAAGCGGGAACTAAAAAGTAGTCAGCAATAGCAGATAAAAGGTCTTTGAATTCATCTTGTGCATCTTCTATTTCTTCGTAAAGTCCTCTACGTTTTACTCCTGCTAAAGTAACTGCTGGCGATTCACGCCCTCTCTTTTTCTTTCTTTTAGATTCTCCTATCCTAGAAGGCCCAGATTTGACCTCTAAAAAGGCAGTTACATCATCAAAGAATTTTACGATACCATCTATGTCGGGCTTTTCTAATAAATCAAATAATTCTAAATTTATTTCTTTTTGTAAAGTCTTAGTATAAGGTAATGAATACTCTTTTCTATCCACTAAACTTGCATTCTTTTTCATTTGATTTACATATTGAACAACTGTATTATCAATATCAAAAGCCACAACTCTACCTGCGGTTCTCGCTCTACGTATGATTGAATCTAAATTTTTAATTTGTTTACCATCCTGTTCAAAAACTACAGAACCAAATTTATCGGGAGATTGTGTGTAAGCATAATAAAACAATGGGTCTACTTTTACATCTTGAAGTTCGCTCAATCTAGTTTTAAGTGCTGAAACATACTCAATGTTATCTGCTTCTTGAGTAGTGGATAATTTTCTTGGGTCAGCCATTTCACCGAATCTTATGGCTCGCCCATCTTTACCTGTAAATTCTACACCGAAACCTGCCAATTCATCGTCTTCTAATTCATCTCCTGTTCGGGCTAAACTATCTTCTTTGTCTGAGACTTCTGAATCAAATAACATTGCATCATCTAAATCTGCACCATAAGTAGAGAACAATGTATTAACAATCGAATATCCCATGTTTTTCAATATAGGAACATCTTTTAATTCTACAGAATCTAATTCGATAATGTAATCATATTTTCCATTTTTAATGGCTTCACTATGGCTAGAAAATTCATCAATGATTTCTTTCAACTCAGAATTATCTTCAACATCTAAACCTTCTAACTTTTCCTTACAGTCATTATATGCCTTAGAAAATGTTTCATAATCTAACTCTCCCCAATAATCATAAATTTGTTTTCTTCTGTTAGTCTTTTTCAAATCAAAGAAAGAAACTAATCTATCTCCCTCTACTTCTACAACAACTGCACCTTTTCCTGCGGCCAAACTTTTTCCTGATTGTAAATATTGCATTAGTGTATTTACAATTTCTTTTTCTTTACCTTTTAATGAAGGTAACATTTGACTCAAATTAACTAATGCCTCATCACTCTTTCTAACAGAAACTTTTTTCGGTCTAATATCTACTAAATCATATGTCCCATCAAGAATAGTTTGCATATTCAAATTTTTAACAGTATTTCTACCCTTTATAGTAAAAACAGAATTGATTACAGAATCCAAATTAACATCTTCAATTGTAGAACTAGATGAAACTATATCCATAATTTTATCATCCATTTCTAAATCTTTTAATCCTGCATAGGTATCAAGGATTTCTTGTAATTCTTTACCTTCAAATTTATTTTTATTTTTAGTAATAAAAGTTGATAGTAATGTAACTAGATTTCCTTTAACGGATTTAATAAAATCAAAGTATTCGTCTTCAATATAAAATTCTCTTTCCGGCCCTTCCATATCCGGCTCGGCTAATGAATCTTTGAAAGATTCTAAATCAGTCATAAACTGTTCAAATTCTTGTACTGTTGCCATTAATCCACTCTCCCTGATATGTAATCAATAGGTTGTGCTTTCATACCTGCACCTTTTATTGAAGAATTTGCAACATCGGCCATCTTATCTTTCAATGCGTCAAGATAAGATTCTCTTATTTTAGAATAATTTGATTTAGCATAGTCTAATATTTCATTTCTCATTTCAGATGTCGGGTTTTCGGATTTGATGTATTCTCCAATCAGATTTTTTAATTCTTTTGAAGTCATAAAATATTCTTCTATTTCTACAAGAGCCATCATTAATCCGCTAATATCTAAAATATTTTTATTAAGAGTTTGATAATACTTAAACCATGAAGAATTTTCTTCTAAACCTTTGAAAAACTCATCAATTGGGTTTTTTGTTGCTTTGCCGGATGCGTATGCAATTCCTTTTTGCTTTCTTTCAAGTAGGTCATCCACTAATTTGTTTTGGTCTGTATCTAAAACACGTCTAAAATCTTCTAAAGTAACCATGTCCTTTTCAAATAACGGAATCAAAATATCATAATAATCACCTCTAATAAATCTAGTTTTTTCTTCTTTATCTTTCGCTGCCATCAATTCATTGAATACTAAATTACTCACATCAAAAGAAGCCTTTCCTGAATAAGACTTCACATCAAAAGAATCATTTCTTAACAATTCTAACAATTCCGGCATTGGTTTAATTCCATCATAAATTAAATCCATATTAGTAGCAGTAACAGAAGACTTACTAGGTAAAAATATATTGAAGTTTCTTTTACTCTTAGCATATTTAGCAATAAATTCTAGATAACCTATGGCTCTTTCATCAGTAAAATCTTCTGCAACTCTTTTTCTTGAAGGGTCTTCACCAACACTTCCACCACCTTTTACTTTATCTGCTCGTAGAATATATGCTAGATTAGTTCGCTCAACTTCACCATCTAAAATACCTTGACTACTTTTAGATAACAACCTTTGAGCCTGTTTATGAGTTAGAGTTTCAGGTAATTTATACACAAACTTATCTCCTTCTTCTTCAAATTCTATACCTAATGAATCTGAAATTTGTTTATCAAAGGTTACAGTAGCACCTTCACTTACCTTGTAAAATGCTACATCGTCTTCTATTGCTTTATCTTTGACGGCATCGTAGTAGTTTTTTTCTGCTAAAATTCTTTGAATTGTAGTTGCTATTCTATCTAAAGATGAAGCACTTATATTTTCCACTACTTCTAAAAATTCATTAACATCTTCACCTTCTTTCGGTTCTGTTATGCCAACATATCTATCAATGAGTTTTCTAAATTTATCACTTCTACCGGATTCTAATTTTTGAGTTCTACGCTTTTTTAATAACTCTTGAATTTCTTTTACTTTCGCAGTAAATTCTTCTACTTTTTCATTCTGAGTTACAAGAGCAGGAACTTTTCCATCTTCAAGATTTCGACTTATTTTACCTACTTGTGTTGTAAAACTATTCATATCGTCTTTGTATTCCTCCATCACTTCATCAGGAGCATACAAAATACTCATAATTACTTCATCTTTTGAAGCCTTTAGAATAGTTTCCCAACTCATTGTAATCTCTCCTACCTATTATCTAATTGAAAATCCATGTCTCTTAACAAATCAGGAGTGCAATCGTGATTAGCAAAATCTTCTTGATTATTACTTTCATAACCACACAATTGACAACGGTAATTATCTTCTTGAACACCATGTTCAATAGTGCCTAATTCTTTTTTGCGTTTAATTATGGCTTTCCAACTCATTGTAATTTATCCTCCATTTGTTTTCTAACATCTAGCCAAACATCAGGATGATTCTGTGCTAGAACTTCTTTGATAACCTGCATCTGATGAACAATAATTGTATCTTGTCGCTTATGCACAAGTTTACCTTTAAACTCCATTAAATATTTTAGCGACTCTCTAACTTCTTTTGCTAACTTCGTCAAAGAATCAATGTATTTTGGGTCTAAAGCATCAACATCAAACAACGCATCAATCTTAGTTTCCAATCTACCAATGTTATTACTCAACAATTCTATCTCATCTACTTCTTTTACTGCAATTAAATTCGCAGCAGACTTTTGAACCAATGGTTGTAAGTGGTCTTTCATATGAATAACCACTTGGTTTTTACTACAACCTAGTAAATTTGCAACATCATCAGGAGTAACACTACCTTCATGTAATCTAACTTCTAATTCTGAACGCCCTTCACTAGTACAAATCACACATCTAGGATTCGATGACTTTGAATATCCGGTCATATGATTACGCTGATGTTTAGATGTAGTTCCGCTAGGCCAATTATATTCTCTATCAACCTCATCAGGTGAAAGAGACATATCTTCTAGCATTCGCTCTATGTCTTCACGTCTTTCGTGATTACACAAAACACATCTTTTACGAGTAATCATTCTTTTCTACATCCGTAACAATAAGGGCAAAATCCCGAATGGTTCATCTCATCTATTTCATCTATTACACACATTTACGCCACCTTCAATAACTGTTCCCAATTTTCTATCTCAACTTCTTCTGCCTTCTTGAAAGATTCAATAGTAGCAGCGAATTTCTTTTTGTCTAATCCTGCATGAATACAAGCATTCAACATTTGTCTTCTGCTCATAATAACATAAAACGATTTTATATTCATTGGAATCATATTCCCACGTTCCATTACTACCTTAACTAACTCAGAATCTTTTGTATCTTCGGCTATCATTTTCACATCAGAAATATCTCTTAATGCGGCTACTAAACCTAACCCACCTGTTCTAGATAAATAACCCGAACCGGAATTAGCCTGTTTTACAACAGTATCAATGAATTTTTTAAATCTAGGAACTTCATTATAGAGAGCAACACCCGCACTTGTTCCTCTAACTCTTTTTCTATCAGTAATCTTAATTGGTTTATCTTTATCCAAATTGATACCCTGTTCAATCGCCAATACTGTTTTTTTCAGTACAATCAAAAGACCTTCTGTTTTCAATTCGTTATTTCCTTTACCAAAAAGTGCTTGCCACATTGGAGGCTTTGCTTTTCCTTTTGATTTATTATACCAAGAAGAAGGGATTTCAGGTAAATTTTGTTCCTTTACTTCTTGTCTATATTCACGATACTTTGGAGTCAAATAATGACCATACACAGTTTCTTTTTCTCTAACCTTTCCTGTTCTTGGAGAATAATCAGAAACAGCCTTGAAAGGAATATCTCTTGGGTTATCCTCTTTTTCTATTCTTTCTAGGTATTTGATACGCCTTTCTAACATCTGAATATCATCAATATCTAAAGTATTAGTAAACATCCCCTCTAATTCTGTTATTATTTCACCCGCAGAACCGCTTGTTCTTTTACCCTTATCTCTACCCTGATGAGATTCCCTACCAATTTTACCATGATTGGAAACTGCTTCAAATAAATTGCTTACACTAGTAGTGCCTAAATTTTTGAAATTTGTTGTAGCATTCTTCCAAGCCCTGTAAAATTTACTAGGGTCTTCTTCAAGAGTTCCCGAATTACCGCCGCCTGAAAATTTCGTAGGGCTTTTCTTTTCGGTACTTTTTTCTTTTACCACGTTTTTTCCCCCGAATTGAACGATTATTGAATAAATTTGGCGAAGAAGTTGTGGTAACTGCACCCGCCATTCTCAAGATATTAAACCAAGAGTCTGCTTGTGAATCACTCAACTTCGCCACACCCCAACGTTAATTATCAGATAAA
>JGI25132J35274_1000015_pt1 | contig 52639 bp, 41 predicted proteins | sample ETNvirenome_6_30_FD_35274 | JGI IMG/M metagenome (IMG submission 35274)
GAAAGTGAAAGTGAAAGTGAAAGTGAAAGTGAAGAACCAGTAGAAGAGCCTTCACCAATAATGGCCGCAAATCCGATTTTCCCTGCTAAAGATTACAATTCCATGACCGTAAGTGAACTACGAGAGGTCTGCCGTGAAAGAGGTATCACCATTCGTGGGACTAAAGGTGAGGTAGTACATCGCCTTAACCAATATGATGACGGTCTTTTGGAAAAACCAAATGACACAACTGAAACCCCCTCGCAAGAGGCTGTTGAAGAAGTGTCGGATGCCCCCTCGCAAGAGGCTGCAACCGAGGTGAATGATAATGCCGCAGATAGTGGACAAGAACAAATTGATGACACAGACGAATGAAAGACGATACGAAATACAAGTAGACCCTGATGACCCTGAACAGGTCATGGAAATATGGGTGAGAGGTATGTCGTTTTTCGATGTACAGAAAGCAGCACAAGAGATGTTTATTGTAACAAAAGGTGATGTTACGCTTGATTTACAGGCGTATTGGCGTTACGCTTTCAGTAACTGGGTTACACGCACAAATCCACAACTTTCTNCTGACGAGTTGCTCAATCTTTCAGCATATGTAGGCGAGCAAATAAGCGCAGTTTTACCTAATCCCGATGAAATAGCACAGATGATGCAAGGGGGGTTTACGAAAGCGAGCAATTGAAAGTGCAGACTTTCTTATCGAAAAACAGTATAGAAACTGCTGAAGATATAGAACTGCAATCTCAAATGTTCGCCTATTTAGTCGCAAAACATTACGGCATATCATTAACCGAGGTCTCACAAATGTCTCCTGAAATTTTCAATCAATCGCTTTCTTGGGCGCTTGCTATTGATTCTAAAAATAGGAAAGAACAAGAACGGGCTTCTGCACAAAGCAATACGGGGAACGAAACCGTGACACTTGATTACACATTCTTAGAATTGGAGGACTTCTGATGGTACTTCCAATTATTTCCTCTTTAGCATCTGTGAGTTCATCTATTTCTCTTATTTCATCGGGTTTAACAAGTATTTCTTCTTTGATTGGAGGTCTTGGTAGCGCACTTGCGGGTGCGTTTTCAACAGGGCTTGTTGCCTTTGAAAATTTCAAAACGCAAGTAGATTCTTTCTTTTCTTCTCTAGAAGATAAAGGTAAAGATGCATTAGGTTCTGTTAGTTCCGCCTTGGCTGGTGGTTATGCTTCTCCTACGCTATCTTTTGACCCAAAGAATGTAGCGGGAGGTGGTTCAGGGCCAAGAAAGCCAGCGAATGCATATATTCCCGGCTATGTTGCTCCTACTCCTACTGCTAGTTACGGCTCGGCCCAATTAGGTACAGATTTGGCTGCTATGGCCGGTTCTGCAAGAAACCCTTTAGCCGGTTTAGAATCTACTTTAGATGGGCTAAGATATCTTATTGAAAATGAAGGTGGGCTTGTACAGGCTATTAATCGGAAAGCCGGAGAAACTAATGTTACTGTGAATGTTCATGGTGGTTTTATGGAAAGAAGAGCAGCAATGGCTGTAGGGAATATAATCGCAGAAGAAGCCAATAGGAAGACGGGGACACAACAAAGGGCTACGAGGTATCTGTGATGGCTGAAGCAAATGGCACTCCAATTCGCCTTGTAAAAGATAACAAGGAACTAATCGAATTAGAAGCCACTTCGATAGCCCTTACTGTTGATAGAGATGTGGATGTGACTCCTCTCCCTGTTAGTGGGGGTAGAAGATATGCTATTGATTTAAACAAAAATCGCTCAATTATTGTTATTGAAGGTGTTTTTACTGATGACAGGAAAACTAGTGATGCTACCGCAGCAACAGCACTAATTGATTTTTCTTCTTATTATACACCAAATGGAGATAGAAGAAATTGGGCAAAAACAACTGGTGCTGCAAATACTTACATAACTGCTTTATTAGCAGACTCTTCTAATCGTTTAAAACTCAAGTCTACTGATGGTACGGTGTACTCGCTTGCTTTTACTACTGGTGCTAGTGTTGGTTATGATTCAGGAACTGCTAATACTATCGTAGTAAGAACAACTGGTGGTACTAATATTACTGACGCTCAATTCGCTACTGCTGTAACATCTTGGATAAATACGGATGCTACTGCAAAATTTACAGCATCTACTATAACTAGTGAACAGTCCAATCGTACTGGTACTGCCGTTTTGATAACTCAAAAAACAGCCGGTAGGCTTGGGAATCAAACTGCTTATCCAAAATGGGATGTTAATAGTAGGCATTATTCATGGAATGATTCTTACATAGAGCCGTTTTCAGGTGGAGTAGATGGAACAAAAAAGAGTGCAGGAGATAAAGTAGCAGATATTTACGGGATTATGAATAACTCTACTCGTGAATTCGGTACAGATATAGATTCTTTAGGAGATGCTGTGGGTCAAAGTTTAGGCATATTAGTGGCCGCAATCGCTAGTGGTGGGCTTTCTCTTGTAAGTGGAATAACTGGAGAATCTGATGGGGATTTTATTAGCGGTATTCAAATTCCCTATAATAGCACGATAAGTGCTGGTGGAGATACTTATGTTGCTAGAAATTTTTTCATGCCTACTGGTCTTGGTAAAGGTGCTTTTGGAAAATCTAGTGACGCAAACACATTACCTGCCGGAGTTACTTTTGATACCGGAGATGAATATACCGGGATTCAAGGTATAATGAAGAAAATAGATATCACCCACGATGCTGGTGAGTCGGTTTATGGGTTCAATATGGTATTCTTACCTGCGGATTGGGTGGCCTGAATATGCCGATTATCGCTACTTCTTCTCATGGGCTTTTGTTTGATGGAGTGAGCGATAGCGTAGTTGTTCCTCAAGGAAGAAATACAAAATTAGGTGATACTACACCTGATGGAAATACTGCCTCTACTTTTCTTGCTAGTAACCCTAAAGGTTCGCAAACATCCACAGTTTTGAGTAATAGATTCAATAGTAGTTTAACGATNGAAGCATGGGTGATGCCGGATTGTGGTGGAACTATAATCGAAAAAGAAAACCAGTTTAGTTTAAAGATAGGTACAGTAGATACACCCGGTCCTTGTGTTTTCCAAGTTCATCTAGAAAGACCAAATGGAAAACAAGTGGTAAAACTTTCAACTGCGGAGAGTGAAACCAACGGTTATGATGGTATGGTTTACCCTCCACCTGATTTTGGTGGGCCTCACGAGCCTTACAATAGATTCAACTCTTCTTATGATACTGGCTCTATTCTAAATCTTCAACATAGACCTCTAATTCATATTGTGGCCGCTCTTAGACCTAAAGATGCTGTTATTTACATTAATGGTGAGTTNGTTGTTAGGAAAGAAATCAACCCTGATTACAATATTCAACATAGTGAAGAGCATATGTATATCGGTGGAAAAGGTGGTGAATTTAGAGGAATAATGGAATCTTTACATCTTTCTACAAAATTTGATGATTCGATGGTGCAAAGGAGTGCACCTTTGAAAAATTCCGGCACAGTTGCTTTGTATAGATTTGAAGAGCCGATTTCACCCTTCACAACTGTTTACGAGTTTAATTCTTCAACTTCTACCGTGAGTGGATTAACGAAAATTTTGTTTTCAAATAACGCTGATGCCGCTACTCTCGCTAGTGAATTAACTGGAAAGACTGTTTCTAGCGGGACTATTGATTTCACATCTAGCACTTATTCTAGTGGAGATTACAAGGTCGCAGATGCAGTTACTTCACCGGGCACAACAAACACAAGAAGTATCCCTCATGTACCGTTTAATTTGTTAATAAATCCGGGTGCTTACGACCATTCTACTAAACTCCTTAACACTTCACCCCCTGAAAGAGTTAGATTACATTCGATAAATGATATTGACACCACGCCGTATATGCTGGTTTCTAGTATTCATCTAGACTTTGCAAATTCATCTCTTGGGAACGGTTTGAGGCCAGTTTTACATTCAAGAACTTCTGTAGACAATCATTTCGTAATTATTAGTGCTGATTTACTAATTGATGGGGCTTCAGGATATCCATACCAGCCGCTCCATTACGCTACACAAATGATAGATAGAACAGGTCAAATGACGATAGATGAAGGGCCGTTTGAGCAACATGGTATTGTTTATTCTAGTCGAATGGCTAATACTGTTGACGATACAAACAATCCTTTCGCTGTAACGTGGCCTACTTCAGTTGATGATAGTTTTAGATTAGGGCATAATGGTAGGCATACACTAAATCACGTTACTGGTCATGAGTTTATGCGAATGTTACCGGAGGCTAATGAAGAATTAGTTATCCAACAAATAGATGGTAGCCCTGATATTGTAGAGATTAATTATGATACTACACAACCCGGCATTGAAAATCAAATTTTACCTAATTCTAGAATTGATGTCTATCGTAATATTAGTTCTTACAGAATTACAGATTTCAATAATTCTTCTTCCATTGCTGCTATTGTAAGTAATGGATTACCAACAGGTAGTAGAGAACTTATTGGTATTGGTGGAGCAGATTTTGATTACAGACCTTTTGTTTTGAAAGGGCCAGTTCCCTATGCTGGAGCGATAAACACCGAAACACGAGATTACCATATTAGACCNAGTAAAGAATCTAGAATAGCAGTACTAAATTGCCCAGCACTATCTAGTTATACAGGCTTTACATCTACCGTTTTAGTTTACTATAACGCTATTGACTTGAATGGAGATAGTATGGGGGATGAATCTGAAAATGCGTATTTGATGGTTGAAAAGACAATTCCTGCCGGAATAACTTCTGTGGGTGGGGGAAGTACTGTTTTTGATATTATTAATGGAGATATAGCAAATTGTACACTTTATTCACCGGGTGGGTACATTGATGTCGCAGCCAACCCAACATCAGATGGGGTNTCAATTGTAGGAAAATCGCATAATTTAGTGGGTGATACAAGTGAGGGTTATGAAGCCGATGATGAATTAGATGAATCCTTTACCCCTGCAAACTATACTCCAGTTTCCGTTGCTACCGCTCAACCTAATACGCCCCCACAGATAGTTACCGCAAGTCACACTACAACTACTGACCATGACAGCGTATTCCATCGTATTCTCTTAGAAAGAGTATCTCCTAAGAATAGAAATCTAAATGATAAAACAACTTATTCAAGAAGAGAGCCTTCTACTGTAATTAGTTCTCCTTCTAATGGTGAATTCGATTTAGGAACAACATCTAGCCATACCCAAATCCATGAAATGTTTGACGTTATAGATAATGTAGCGATAGAGGGGAATGCCTCTGCAAATTTACGATTTTACATTCAACCATCAAATCGAGAAAGAATTAATCAATTGTATCGTTTGAGAAGTTTAGCAGAAGATATTGACGAAACAAATAATGTTTCTTTGTATTTCTTGATGTCTAAGGCTCGCATTAGTTCTGTTGATGAGAAAGAAGACGATGGGGTGAAGAAGACAGTAATCACCTGTTACGGTTCAAATCAAAACATTGTAAACCAAAATGTTTCAAAAACAGGTAAGGGAAGCCCTGATTCTCATGTGGTAAAGGAAATTGAGCCGAATGCACCAGTGGTTACAGTAACTCTTGGTGGGCTTGGACAAGGTGGTAGCGATATACGCCCAACCTATGACCCTAGTATTCTATCTAGGCATCCGTTTTCTACACAAAGGTCATTCCATGTAAATACCAAATCTGTTTCTTATGCTAGTAGTGTAGGAACTTTGAATGTAGTTCCAATCAATAATAACTCAACAGATATGGCTAGTTGGGGAACTTATGGGTTTGCAAAAATTGGAAGAGTGTATCTTGAGGATGGAAGTAACGCCCTATACGATTCTAAAAACGGCACTAGTTTTACTTTCACAGATTCTTACAGTTTATCGTCAGCAACTAATACATCTACATCTCTAACTAGTGTTGATACTACTAATTTAGTAGTAGGTATGAGTGTTAGCGGCTCTCAAATACCAGCAAATACAATCATTGAGTCTATTGATTCTGCTACAACTTTGACTATGAATAATGCCGCTACAGGAAGCAGCACCGCAACTAGAACTTTCACGCATACACTTGAGTCTAGTGTGAATGTGCAAAAATACACAGATGCAGTAGGAAAAGTCTATTCTTCTTTTGAAAATTGGCTAAAAGGTATTGGGAAAACATCCAATGTAACGCTTAGTTCAACGGCAACTAGTGTTTCTTTCGTTCTTTGTGCAGACCCACATTTTGGTACAGATTCTTTCAGTGCAGATGGAACGACTGTAAACGACAGAATGTTTCAGTCAGGAAGTAGTGTGAATCATGATTATCAATTAGGAACGCAGTATGCTAGTACAAGGGCTATGGTGGAAATACCTATTTTTGAACAACAAATTTTTGATAACATTCTAACACATACACATCCCGGTCCTGATAATTCTTTGAAATTCCACATTGATGCCACTTACACTGCACATTCTTGGAATCCTTCTCCAGTTGGAAAAAGACCGGGCGCTGGATTTAATTCTGACAGGGCTAAACACGAAGCATATTCGTATTCAATTTCTAAAGATGAATCTGTAAATGATGCGATTATCACTCAAAGGTTTGATACTTCTTTGTCTAATTATCTAAAATTATACGTCACTAACCATACGCAATTCCCTGCGGCAAATACCGCTGCTGCGGGTACAGCCTATACTGATATGTACCAATCTATTGATAACGTTCCTAGATTTAGAAGAATCTTCCTAAGAAGTGGCGCTTGGGCTTTGTATGACAATGACCCAGCAACAGATGGATATCTTAGAATTCCTGACTATAAATGGGGGGCTACTGACGCTTTTAGAGAGGAATATGATATAGGATTACCCGTTTTTATGAGCGGCTCTATCCCTAAAGAAACATTAGCACCAATTGGACATGAACCTTTCACAAAGAGCGTAGGATATGAAAATAGAAGTAATTTTTACTATGACGCTGCTAGTGCTCAAACACAAGGTGGGAATGTAGATTACGGCCTTAGACAATATGTTAGCGCTGTAGAATTCAAGGCTGGGCCTGAAAGTAACCCTCACGCTGACCGTATTAAGCCAAAAAGAGCCACTGGTGAAATCCAAAGTATTGTAGGAGTAGTAGAAGATAATGACGGTAGTGATGGAATGGGTATTGCTCTAGTTAGTTTATTACCCGAAGAGTTAGAATTATTCCCTGATTTTGGTTTTGATTATCTCACTTCAGTTAATTTTTCAGTTGGAGATTTCCTTTACGAAATAGAACTAGATGATGATGGTACTACCCGTAGATTGCATTATTACGGTCGAATAAGAACAGCAGACAGTCAGAATGTTGCAGAAAACACAATCGCTTTAGGGTTTTACAATGCTACCGGAACTACTGTTCCGTCATGGCTGGCTGCTGGGAAACAAATCACACTAAGTAGAAGAAGTAGAGCGATTATTAATTTCAACAGAACTAATATCAGTGCAATTGCAGCAGATTCAATTCTTGATGAAGAATACGAAACATATTGTGCAATTGCGACTGATTGGGGAATCAATTCTACTGCTGGCAGCACGTCAGTGACTATCACTTCGACTGAAACAACACCTCTAACCTCTAACACACTAGGGGCGAACTTACGTGTAGGAGACCATGTTTTTGCTACAGGTGGTACTCAAGGTTATACTGCTCTAACTCCTATTGGAACAATTTCAGAAATTAGTGCTAGAGATTTTTCAGGTTCTAATGATTACACTGTAACATTAACTGCAAATGCTGGCGCTACTGCCACTGGTTGTCAATTATATGTTTCATTCAGTAATGCCTTTGTTGAGGACCCTGATGCAATTTTAAATCGCTCTTGGGTTTATCCTTACGCTGCTGGTGGTTTAAGGAATGGGGACACTATTTGGTGTAACATGACTTTGAATAATCCTCATGCGATGGAGGGATTATTTTCTAAATCTAGAGGTGTTTTAAACGAAAATCGGGTTTGGAAAGGATTTACTGGGGGCACAGGCACACTTTCGGATGAGCCAAGAGATAGTGTACCGTTAGAAAATTTCTTGATTGGGGAAAATTGTTTAGAAACCGCAAGAAATTATGTTCAACACGTCAATAAGACCATTGAAGAAAATTACAAGGCTCTCGGTCTTACTGCTGCCGAAGCACCAACAATAGCCTATCTTGACCCATATCTTGCTGCTGAAGGTCATGCTAGAGTTTTACTTTATGATGTAGGTCATGATAGAGAGTTTATCGCTTTCCAAGATATACATATGCAAGTTCAGTCTTCAGCAGCAACAGCAGAAATTGGATGGCCTCGTAAATTTGTTAAAGACGGTTCTCTGATTGATTTAGCAGAATACACAGCAACTCTTACTGGTGGTGGTCCTTCTTGGACTACAACTCAATTAGATGTAGCGAACGGCTTCCCTTCACAAAATCCATATTTGAGAGCAACTCAACAATCTAAATTCATTGAATCTGCTTATGCACATGACATTGCGAATAGAATAGGAACTGATGTTTTAACGCCGTTAAGCGGCTCATTACCAGCAAATTTAGCAACATCTAGTGCAGGTGCTACTTCTCCTTCAATTTACGGAAAGGCTCATGGTCACCATGTGCATCTAGGATATTCAATTTCAGGTGGAGACAAAAACTACGCAGTTGGGGATAGCATTCAGCGTAGAACATCTGATGAAACATTACTATCGGTTTTCGCTACTGTAAAACATGAATTTTCAAGAATTAGAAGTTTTGAATCTTCTTTTGTTGTTGCTTTAAAGAAATTAAGAGTAGGCACTTCAAATGCCTCATTAAGAGAACCTAGTACCTTTTTTGACACACCTGATGGAACTAGAGTAATTCCGGCCTTCCTTTCTCTAAAGGGTGTAAGAAATACCACTTTGGATTTATCTAATCATGATGAAAGTAGACTTGAGCATTTACCACATTGGACTCAAATGGACTTTGTAAGAAGATTAACCATTGATTTGGGTGAGGTTGGAGAATCAGAGGGTGTAACAAATATTCAAAGTGCCGCTAATGAGGTAATTAGAAAAATCAACCAAGCCGCTGCTCCTAAGTCTAGTTTCCAAGAAGGTGGTAGTGCTCACGACCCTGCGCCTTGGTGGGATGAAAACAGGGCTTTCGCCTCTAAAGATAGAGGCACACATATGGGTTACATTAGGGCACATATTGGAAGAGAAGTTCAAGATACAGACGGAAATAAGGGTTTTACGATTGTAATACACAGCACAGTTCCCGGTGCTAGCGGAAGGAATTTTTGTGTTTGGTTAGATAACAGCAAAGGGCAATCACCATACAGACCTGAATTTATTGTAGGTCATGGTGGTAGATGGCGTTCATTTTGGGGACAGCCTGATGAAATAGATGGAGAAAATATGCACCCTGCACCTATGCCTTTAGATAAAAATGGAAGACCTTTTGCCCCAATTACAACTCTTCATCAATTAACTAATGAAGAAAACGATATCCAAACATCTGTAAATTCTGATTTTGCACCTAGAGATGATAATACCAGTAGCCCAGTTTTGAGAGCAATATCGAATGCGACTGGTGGCTCAGGCTTCAATTCTGTAAATGCAGAATCTTTTGAAAGTTCCAAAGAGCAAACTTTCACAGAAGGTTTGAGAACAGGAACTCACGCTTTTGCTAGAGTTAATTTTGGTGGTTTAACACAAGCGGGAGTACCGGGTTGGAAGCCATTAGCAGGAAATTGGGGAATGGGTAGAACTGGTGATAATTCAATTGCTAGAAGATACGGTAATTCTTCATTAACTAGTTATGGAAGTTATGTACCTGCCTCAGAAATTAGCAACGAAAAAATTGGTGATAAACAACTTTACGGAATAGAATTAGAAAATCACAAAGGCCAAAAATCTAGAATTAGATNTATTTATTCACAAATGGGTACACCGTTTGAAAATGATAATACAAAACTACCCGAATCCATTGATGAGGAAGTTTGTGTCTTTTTCGATGATAGAGGTGTAGGGCAGGGTGGTTTCACTCTAGGTCATCATATGGTAGGGACAGGGGATGCAACTGGGCGATTAACTGGTTTTTCTAGTGATACTAAAAAAGAATATTACGGCGGTCTTTGGAATCCTGTACCTGCTAAAAATATAGCATTGCATATGACAACTAATTCAGAATATATCCATGCTCCCAAAAAATTAGTTGCTGTTCTTTCTGACCCATATGATTCAACACCTACTCAAGATTTAACACATACAGATTTGTTAGGTTATCTAGGATTCCCAAAAACTAATGGTAGAATACAGTTAACAAATACTTCAGGTAGTGGGAATACTGGTCTTACTCTATACTATGAAAATAGAACACAAAATGACTTTAATGGCCCTCATGAGTTTTACGGCATAACTTCTGAATTATCATCAGATACCTCATTTTCTAATTATCTAATTTCTCCATCATTAAATTGGACTACTCTAGTTACAGATGAACTCCTTTGTGCTGTAACCGCCGCTGCAATAAACGCTGTAGATGTAAATGAAGAAAGCGGAGTATCTTTTGATTGTAGAGAAATGCTTGCAGCAGATGGTCGTACTTTTGGAGAATGGGGAGTTAAGGCCGATAGTATAAGGATAAGAGCGTTTAATCCTAATAGAAAAATTATACCAATCAGTGAATATTTCACAGCAGAAGTACACCAAGATTACGGTATTAGGGCTGCACATTTAGAATATGGAGAAATAGAAAAATCCTTAGAAAATAGCGCAGAATGGGCTTTTGGTACAAGTAGAGCAGTTACTGATGCTAATTTAGATGCTGGAAGAAGGGTTGATTGTGGGTACATCCCTATGACTTTGTTACAGATAAAGAGTAAATCATTTGGGCCAAATTCAAATTCAAATTCTCCTACCTTAATAGATTCATTAAATGAACCAGTAAATAATACTTTTATTGATACATGGCGTAAAAATCTCAATGGAGATAATTTTACGAAAACTTCAGGAGACCACATCTTACCCGCAATTGATAACCCTTCATTATTCTATCAAGGGTTAAATTCTTCTTCTAACACTTTAACCCATATTTATATGGCAACTTCAGGTTTAAATAATTCTATTTGGGGATTCTTAGCACCAGCCTGTAAAGATACAGGGACTGTAAAATCAGTATCAGAAGTTAAAACAGTATCTTTTTGGCCGGGCGCTAGAGTTACAGTAGAAGGTCATCAAGGTGCTAATATTAACTCATATCGAACAGTTTTAACTACTTTAATACCGATTGCAGGTACACAGAGTATAGAACTTACACAAGCATTTAGAGAAGGAGATATTGATAATTCTTCAGAAGGTGTTATTTCTGTAAAGGGTGATTTAGATACTACACAACAAATAGATGGTATTCGCTCCATAGGTAGTGTNGATTCACCTCTTATTGTAAAATTCTCAGGAGGTAGAAGTAGTGCTGACCATAGTGTACCAGTCTTCTTTGGTGGTGGGTTTAGTGGTGTCGTTTTAGATGTAAATGACGGCACTATGAATGATTATTCAGACTTCTATACCCATCCATACGCAAGTGGTCCTACAGGGGTTGCTGGTATTCAAAACGCAAATGAGATTGTTACAAGCCACGCGATTTTAGATGCTAACGCTATGATGGCTTTCTTCCCCGGTACTCCACTTTTGAATCAACATAGAGGTTCTTTAGTTCCACCAGCACATAATAGAGATAACATATTATCTCCTGATTTAGATTCAGGCGCAGGGACTATTAACAGCGACCATCCTAATTCTGTTCCGTATTCAACAAATAACACTGTTGTGCAGAAACCAAGCCCACTAGTTCTGAGATTTGCACACCCTACTGCTAGATACGAAGACCATGTTAATGGAACTGAAAATAAAACTACTTACATTATATTTGGACCGGGGCAATCATTTCCTTTCACACAAGAAATAGCAGACTCTAGTTCTATCAATTACAATACAGCACAACCACATCCGGGTAGAGTAGTTACTGCTGGAAACGGTTGGACTTCTGTTCCCGAAGGTACTTTCCTGCCTAACCATATTGAAAACGATGAAGGCGATTATATGCCTCTATCTTCAACTTACCATACTGCAAGGAATCGCTTCCACTGGAGAACTCAATTAAACTGGGAAACGGCAGCAGGAAAAACAATAGTTGGCGTTTTAAATCAAAGACCTGAAAGCGGCAGAATGTATGGTCAAATGTTCGTAGATGGCGGTTCTACTGCGAACAATGATGATACTAAACGTTCTATGCCTTTACGACATAATTCACTTTTAGGATTTGGAATCGCTACTGGCGCAGATATGGTTTTCCATATGGATGGTGGTTATCATCCGGGCGGTAATTGGATGGATAACCAAATTACATTCAACCCACCACATCCTAAATCTGATACTATTCTAACAACTTGGGGTGCTTCATCACAATTACACCCAACAGCGTATAGAGTGGCTGGACCTATTACCACTAAAGTTCTAGATTACGCAGCATCAGAAGGTGCTTTAGTTTCTTCAGATGTTGATATGGAGTATATTATTGTGGATGCTACTAGGTGTCAAAATGGTAATGAATTAGCCACTGTTTTAGGAGCAGCAATCAATTCTTTCCCCGGCGCTGGTGCTTTGAAAGCCATTGGCGGCACTCATATGCCTTCTATGGGTAACGCTATGCGTCAAGATAGATATGGTTGGGTCGAGTTAGACACTTTTGAGTCATACAATAATTCTTCTGCGCCTAATTATTTAGATTTCTCAAGTTCAACTATTACAACAAAAACTGCACTAGAACAGATACCCGCTTGTGGGTGGCTAAAAGCCGATAGAAGTTCAAGTACAACTGTCCCTGCTTGGGCTTCTTATCATTCTAGAGAAGTGTTTGAGGATAGTGGTACTTGGAAAGTTAGATTCTATCTTGCACCTAATAGAGTTTCAAATAACGCTGAATTTGAAAGTTACGTTACATTAGCAAATCCATCTGCTAACCCTACAATTGGAGGTACAGATACCAATTTGTATGTGTGGTCTAAAGCGGGTGTTCACAGATTCAATAACGAAAATGCATCATCTAGAGACCATATGTGTCAAACTCACTTTTCGGGTCTTGTAGACGCAATAGACCGCACTAGACCAATTGGTGCAGTGGGTTGGCATGGCGAGAGATACTCCTATCTAAACAGCCTAAAAATAGGTACAGAAGGGTATTCTGCTGGTTTAGGTGCTTGGCATTCAGAACTAGCATTTTCACCCTATGGTATAAGTTCCGGTATGCTTGAAACCCTGAGCCATATGCCTATTGTAGCGCCATTAGCGAGGTCTCCTGAAAGTTTACCACCAGTAGACGGTATTGGTTCTAGTTTGATGACTTACATTAACGACCCTTACGATAGCAGCACAGGTGTAACTTATACCACTAATAATTTAACATACGCTAGAAAAGATACAGATGATAATGCACCGGATACCCTTCACTCTAAACCTGTACATTATGATATCACATCAACACTACCGGCAGACTTAGCACACCCACAAGGGTTATTTGGACACGCATTTTTAGTAGTAGCATCTGAATCTGAATTTGCTTTGATAGCGAAAAAAGATAGAGATGGTTCTATTGCTGTTGGGGATTTCTTAATTTCTAAAGGTGTTGCAAATAATAAATTACAATATGCTGGGACAACAAAATGGGATGAAAGATTCCATTCTCAAGACCGTTTCATTGCACCAGCCCATGCTGGTCCTAATGTTGAAGCGTTAATTGTGGATAACACCGCTTTGCCTAGTTACGCCACAGATTTGGGCGCTTACACCTTCCACACTGGAAGTGTTACAGATTTAAGATTAGAAAATGCAAATCCTGATAGGGCGAAAACTGGTGATTTAATTACAGATTTAGACTTCTCTCTTGGCTCTAAAAATTTAGAATCAGGTATCACCACTGAAAGAAATGTAGTTCCTGAATTTTATACTGGTACTGCATATACTTCAGATTCAGATTATCCTGATGATTTTTGGAAAGGAGATGTTCACGCTTTTGATTTGTACAAACGTACCTCTGCCCTAAACTTTTCAACTGAGCATATTGTTTGGAAAAGAATGGATGGTGGTAATTTATCTCTTCCTGCTTTGAATGCTAGAGGTTTAGGCGCTGTACCTTGGACTACAAGAGTTGAATCTGATACAGCCTACACACATGGGGAGAAAATATACGGCAATGTACGATTTAGTTTTGAGACTACAAATAGCGCCATGTTCCCTCTAATTCAAACTCAAGAATTACAGCAACCACAACTTGCAGATAAGCATAGAGAAATTACTGGTAATGTTTTGGTGATACCAAATGAAGAAATTCAATTTGAAGAAATTTCTGTAGTTGATGATTCAGGAGAAACTCATATTGTAGAAGGTGGAAGCCCATTAGGAACTGTAATTAGAACTTTTAGAGTATTAGACGATAGAGGTGTAAAAGGCAGTTCTCCTTCTCTTGCAAACAGCGGCAATAAGCCAGCACTAATGGTCTCTTTACCTGACCCTGAAACTATTCCGGGTAATATCCTAGTTCGTTCAGGGTTTGACCCTATTATGGCACATCAAAACGAAACTTTCGGTAGTGGAGGGGTATTACAAGCAAACCTCGATGAAACCGAATTAAAGCATCTTTTCGATTCAAATGATAATGGTGGAGAATTACGACTAGGACCAACTTATGAAAATTTGAATTGGGAACATATTGACCCAGTTTCAAATGATAGTATCAAAACTGGCTGGGTGGATGCTACAGAAAATGCACCATTAAAAACCACATACGAATTACATGATAGAACTCTTTTCTTCCATGTAACAAAAATGGGTCACAGCCATACCCACAGATACCCAACCACTTACACCCATTCAAATGGTGTTGAAAATCAAGTTCTTACAGGTTCTTCTTGGAATTCTTCAACTTCAGTACTTACGGTGAATGCTACAATAAATACAAGAATTTACGATGCTGACTTTGGTACTAAAGAAGTAAGTGACGATAGAAGATTCATTCGCATTTACAATCCTACAACTGAAGAATCGGTGGTTGCATCATATACTGGAATTTCAGGAACTACCTTTACGGGTGTTGTTGGCGATGTGGACTTTACAGACTTTATTGCTGCTCAAACTATTACTGATTTGAAGATAGTGCCATCTTACTATATGCCAGCGGGAAGTGCTAGATTCTATGCTGCACAGCGTATGAGAGACCATGCAGAAGTAAGTGGTGCTTCGCCTGATATGGCTCATACTCAATATTTCACAGGTGTGAATTCAGATACAGAAGCCCACACAATTTACACAAAGCCAGTTCTTACACCAATGCCTTATCCTAGAATGGGTCATCATTTTGTTTCAGCCACTATGCCAATGTTACCGGGGCATTGGGCTCACCCTGCCTACCAAAGTGTGTATAGGAAGCATCTTGCTGAAAATTCTTCAGTCAAAGGGTTTAGAGACAGAGAATTATTCAACGAAGAAAAAACTCCTCTTTCTGTTTCTTCAGATATTTCTTCAAATGTTACGGACAAAATGAATCCTTTAGAACCTGAAATTTTCTTTAGTGGAATGACCGCTACACCTAGNACACCTAGCGATATACACGGCGGTGCTTTCACCTTAATGTTTGAAACTAGCGTAAAATGGGATGGTTACGGTGTTTTAGGCTCTAGAGGAAATGCAGGTGTAATTAACAAAGCAGGTGGACATACCGTTGTTTTGGAGGCTGCTAAGAAGTATTCACTTCAACATCATTTCCCTGACCCTCGTGAAGTCGGGGCTTATCAAATTGTAATACAGCCGAATTTATTCGATAGTCAAATCATAGGGTATCACTATTACAATAGTGTACAGAAATTAACAAGTCAACAAGTACACACAGTTATTGGAACTGAGTATGTTGCCGCTGTTGGTGCTTTAGTTCTATACTTAGATGAAGCGACACAAGCAGATGTTAGAGGTTGTGAAGTATTCATCAATGAGATTATTCTTGACCAAGAGCCTGACTTTGGTTCACAATTTAACAAAATACCACCATTGTCTTTATTCAATCCATTCGGAGTTGAAATGAGTGAAAGCCCTTCGTTTACAAGAAGAGCATTCCCGTATAGTAAAATGTTCTCAAACGCCACACCAAGTATTACTTTGAATATACCTTGGTGGAGTATTTTACATAAAGTAGCACCTGATGATTCAAGTGCAAATGGATTTAGACATTTATCTCAAATTAAATTAGATAATTACTATGAAGTATCGAGAAGTACTTTTGGTAATATAGGAATGCAATTAACAATTGCAGGATATCCATCTGTATATCCTGACATATATTCGCATATATTACAAAATACATCTCTAAATCCAAAAGCAACTGTTGTAAGTAGTACAGGTACAACTGTAACTGTTGATGATGCTAGTATATTCCCTGAGACACCATATTATGGACAGAAATTAGAATATGTAGATTCTAATGGAAAACGCAGAACTTCAGATTATACGAGAAGAAGTGGTCTTCAAAATGGAACTGTCAATGTAGCAAATCAATTTACTGGGGTATCTGCAACAGGGTTTGTATCTAATATTGTAGATGGTGAAACTGTAATTAGATTAACTAGAGCATATGATACAATGCCTTCAGTTGATATATTTACAAAAATAGATAAGAGTATATTTGCAACTAATTTAGATAGATTAAAAACAGGTACAAAAGATACATCTAATTTACATATACCTGATGCATATTTATGTATGTGGCATCATAACTTAGGCCGACCATATACATTCTATTCTGATTCTACAAGAACATGGAATGGTGATACAAATGATAGGGCAATAGATAAGCAATCTTACAATTCAATGCCCGAACATTTTGAAACGTTTAGATATCAAGATGCAATTTATGGAATGAGTCTTGGGCCATTTGATTTGAAAATAAAGACTCCTAATTCAACTAAAGATGGAAGTGTTACAGTTGCAAATAGCACACATTCACAAGCAGGACAAGACCAAGCATCAAATTACATCATGTTGAATCGGTTTTGGCCTTGTGGTAGTCGTGGTGGCCCTCATAGTAGCAGACCCGATGTATTCGTACAGGCTGCTGCTAGTTGGATAGTTCCGAGGGCTTACGGTTCAGATGATTTGTATCGCTGGTATGATAACACCACAATAGGTGCTGCTTACTCAAGAACTAATGGAATAACAAAAGCAAAAATCACAACAGGCCAATCTTACAGATTACCGTTTGGTTATCGTATAAGTTTGCGTCAAGCGATTAACAAACCTAGATGGGGGCTAATCCCAACTCGTGCTGCTCTTGAAGATGCTATTTCCGGCGTTTCTGCTACTAGTGTTGGGTTTAAGGCAGGTCCACTTGTACAAATCGAAACAAGAACTTGGAACGAAGCAGACGGTGGTGGGTCGAAAACATATCCTACAACTTATGTTGGAATAATGGAAAGATTGACTAATTTCGCTGGTCAGTTGGGTACAGACAAATACGAAGTTCAAGTTAGAAGAAGTGATGGTCGAAGGATGACTAGACCTTTTGGTTCTCCAGTTAGAACTCTAAGAAATAACAACAAGGTAGAAAGAGACTGGTGGGGAGATGAAGAAGGGAAGGGCATTACAAGGCTCGTAGAGGCCTCTCAGTACTATATGGTGGATTGGTGGGGTAATACTCGTGGAGAGGCTGTAAGACGTGCTCCAGTGCGTGGATTCGGTATTAGACCAGCATGGGACTGTGGGGATGCTTACGAATATGATAGAACAAACGGCAGAACACCATATCAGAGGGTTTGGAATAATGGAAAACCAATTTTCAATTTGAAGAATGTTGTTAATTCAAACGGCGAAGTAAGCGTGACTACAAACTTTACAATCCCTAGATTTGGTGGAAGATTAAACGACGATAATACAAATTTATCTACAATCTTAGTAGATGTCTTTGCTCCCACACACGCATTAAGAATTGGTGATATGGGTGGCGGAAGGGGTGTTAGATACCCAACAGCATTCAATGAAGATTTGCTAACTGAAATTTCAGCACCTATCCATACAACAGGTATGGTTCTCAGTCATAACACTGCCGAGCCAACCTTTGGAGAAGGTCTGTTACGCCCCCGTAACGATGTACTGCAAGCCGATGAAATCCCTCGTGGGATTAGCGCTAGACTAGAAATTGCAGAGGATGGTTTGTTGAAGCCGGAGGCTGTTGTAAGTGATAGAGTAGAAGAAATTTCAGGTTCTAGCCCCCACAAAGATGCAGTTTCTCGCTCTAGCCCAAGAATTGGTATTGATGCAGAAACTATCGAAGGAACAGAAAAATCCCATATTGTGATTAATACAGAAGCCCACAGTTTGCATACTGATAGAAATGTTGGTCAGAGAACCGTACTGCATGGTGCTTACTCCATAGGCTCTCAGTCACTTGGTTACGCCGATTATACAAACTTCTCTTTCAATAACACAAATGGTGCAAACGCTGGTGTCTTGAAATTTAGTCACACATCTAACATGAGACCTTTAGGCGGCGACTATATTTTGGAAGCAAGAAATTTTGCTGGTCTTTTCGATGATACTGGTTGGGGTGTAACATCCTTAACTGGTTCAAATAAAACAACAAATCCATACCAAGATACTACAACTTACACCGCAGATACTAGAAGAAATAATGATACTGATAAAACAATTCAATTCTTAGTAAGACCAGTTAGAGTCTTAGATAAAAACCACGTTGAAATATTTAGAAGTAAATTCTCAGCATTGAAACAAAGTGACGGGGATTACTTCCAAGGTAGCGCCGGTGGAAAATACGGACTGTTTGTTTACAACACCCCAAGCGGAAGAACTGCGACTACCAACTTACCTGATACACGTGCTATTCCAAATGCAAATGGACCGTATATGCCTATCATCTATATGTCCACTGGCAATGATGCTGTGCCGTCTTCTATGGGTGCTAATTTACTAGGTACAGAAGTTACAAATTTCAATAAGGATACATTGTTCAATACTGTTTGTAGATTAGTAATTACTGAAAATACACTTCTCCACCACAGAAGCGATGCACCGAGAAGAAAGAATTCTGAATTAATAGACTACAATATAAAACCGAGATTTAGCCAATCTTTACATCCAAAAGGTCACAAGGCAGATGTGGACTTTGGAACTTCGGACCATACAGGTGATGCCGCATGACACTAGTTGAAGATTCGGCTGGTCACTTCAATGTGAGTCCTGACGCTATAATGACTGAGACAAGGAAACCTGTTTTTGTTGATAACGCAGTTCACTACAGTTTAATCAATCCCCAAACTTCTAACAAACAAAAAGTTACGATTGAAAATAGAAAGAATGCTACATATCACACCGCTTCAAATTCTTCGTATGAAATTGTAGAAAATAATTCTACACTAGAAATAACTCATTCTGAAAGAGCAGGACATAGATACGAAAATGCCCCTTGGTATGAAAATTCAAAACTATCTTCATCTTCAGATAAAAGGATATTAATTTACGGAAAAGAAAAGCAAAAAGAAAGACTACAATTGAATAGTTTTGAAACTCATACTAGAGGCATTAAAGCGAATCTCTCTAATATGCAGGGTAAAACATTACAGGATATCGGTTTTACAGGAAATGAAGTATATTTGGGACAACCAGTAGATATTGGGCTAAGAACCACCGATTACGCCTTACAATTAACTAAAGAAATTACAAGTGATGTAACATCTGTAAACATAGCAATGCCTAGAACTATTACTAATGCTACCTCAACGAGAAGAAAACATAGTACTAGTTTCTTGGCTGAAGATGTAAAGAACATCCCAATACTTTCTGCTTTGAAATTTGTCTCAAGACATGATAATAGAGTGGTGTATTTTGACAGGTTTGGTAATATTATCTATGTACCTTTCAATTTTTCAGACGCTTCTAGAATGGTAAAATCTAGTTTAAGACAAGGTACTGAAAGAACAAATCCAGTTGATAGCGTAGTAAATCGAGTTACAGTAGCGGGTATTCCTTTAGCGTTAAACAGTAATGTCGAAGTTACAGTTGATGATGGTTCAAGACAACAGGGTAAATTTGACTCTTTTATTCAATCAACTAATACACCTGTTTTCGATTCTTCGATAAAAACTGAAAGAGCCGCTAGAAGAGTCGCTCGTCAAATTTTGAAAGCCACCGCTCTAATGAAAGGTGCAATTGAAACAGATGGGCATCCAAACAGTTGGGATTTAAGGCCGGGTAATTTAGTAACTTACAAAGGGAAAAAATATGCAATTATGGAAGCGGAACATTCTTTCAATTCTAATCTTTCAAATTTCAAATTCCTCGCTTTAGATGTTGGGCTTGAAGGTGCTATTCAGGGTGTAAGTGAAGGATTTGTTGCTGAAGGTAATTTATCCAATAAGGATACGACAATACAAATTCAAAAAGAAGATTTGAGTTTATTCGATGAACTAGACATTTCATTCTTTACAGTAGTAAAAACAAGAGATGTATCTAATAGCGGGTATATCATCGGAAAGAATGCTGGGCGAAGCCTACCCGGTATAGGAAAAGAATCTCTAGGTACAGCAAAGAAAAAAGTAATTAGTTTCACGGAGGATTTAGATGTCGGCTTCTGATAATTTGAAAAGAATTTTAATTGATACAATTGCTTCTAACATAAACGAAGTTGTGTTCGGTTTTGATGGGACACCGGCAACCAGCAGTGACGGCTCAGTAGGAAGGCCAGCCGTAACTGTAACACCTACGATTACGGTACTCGATACTTCGACAATTTTGATTGAAGCGAACCTTCCAATCACTGAATCTTTCAATGAATCTATCAAGGAGGTACACCTCCGACTAAAAGATAGCAACGGCTTTACGCCGATATCAAGACACGCAATTCGACCTATATTGAAAACTACTGAAAATGAAATGAGCGTTCAGATACTTATGGAAGTGAAATAATGGCTAACTCACTAGACGGACATACAGACGGCGCAAATGAAGGATTAGTGGATGGAAGTCACATCGTAAGTCCTAGTTTTACTAATCTTTACGAATTAGCGAGGGGTAATGGAATTCTTCTGTTAGAAGATGCTGTCGCAGATGACGGTGATAGAAACACACCTGCTAACTTGCCGGGTGCTATTGCGACTACCGGAGATGCCCATATCGTTCAAGTGAGGGGCGGTCATGCTGTTATTGACAATGTTCTGTACAACTTTTGTGGCGGGGATGGGAGTACCGCTAACATTACTATAAACAGCAGTAGTTCTAATTTACAAGGTTCAACAACCGCTTTAACTAGTGGTCAAGAGTGTATTTTCGTTGTATATTTATGTACAGATGGCAATAATAATTCTTTAAGATTTGAACAAGGGACACCTGTTACAACAGCATCCGCATTTCCTACAACACCAAAAGCGTTTTTGAAAGACCCACTATCTTCTCTTACTTCAAAACAATCTTTTGTTATAGCCACTATTAGAGCAACTTACAATGGAAGCGCCGCTGCTGCTAATGATTTGAAAATTACAATTTCAGAAATAAATGATAAGAGAGGTTACATCCGACCTTCGCCTATTTATTTCGCACCATTAACTGGAGATTCTAGTGCTTCTGTTGATTCACACACCGATTTAGATAACTTCCACGCTTCTGCTAGTACCGAAACTGGAGACCTCACCGCATCTTCTCTTGGTGCTATGTGGATGAGCAGAGGGCCGGATGACCCCGGCCAGTCTGAAACTAACGATGTATTGTATTTCTCCGGTTTCCAAGATGGTAACAGGCGAACATTTAGGCTTGGGCCTGATAAATTAGTCAATCTTCCTTCTAGTGGCGGAACAACGACTTTCACTTTTGATGCAGGTACAAGTTACAGATTAGCAACAGATGTGGCTACGACTCTCAATCCAACAGGCACTTTCCCTAGTGGGCATACCATAGCAGTAGCAAACGCTAATTCAAGTGGCGCTACTAATAACATCACATTCGATGCTTCAGGTTTGAATGATACTATCGTACCTACAGAATCTGCTATTTATTCGTACAATGCTGATGGGTCTGCTTGGGTTAGAATGTTCAATTCTACAACAACTAGTACATCTTCAGACGGCGCATCAGGTAGGGTGCAACTGAGTGATGGGTCTTCAGGTTTTACAAGTTCTGCTAACTTATCTTTCAATACTAGTTCAAACGAGTTAACTGTAAATGGAAAATTAACCGTAACTGGGCTTATTGACCCTACTGGCTTAGAATTAACACCACAGTCGTCTAATCCTGTAACGGGTGGTACTGCTGGAAATACACTTTGGTTAGATAGTACAGATTCTAATAGATTGTATCAAGGCTCAACTAAAATTTTACAAGATGGAGATTCTGTTGCCAGCGATTTAAATTCGCTATCAGCCGGTGTTGTAGATGTAGCCACAGATTCTTTTGGCTTTATTGATTCTAATGATTCTAATAATTCTAAGAAAGAAACAATTGCGGATTTAGCAACCGCTATGGCTGGTACAGGAATAACTGCATCTAGTGGTGCATTCAATTTAGATGCTAATCAGGCCGGTATCACTAGCATAGGTCCGGCAGGAACACTTACTGTAAATCAAGATTTAACCATAACAGGGAATCTCACAGTAAGCGGTACTACCACTACTGTTGACACAGCCACTCTAAATGTTGAAGATATCAATTTAACTTTAGGAAATGGTGTTGGAAATGATGCCGCTGTAAATGGTGGTGGAATTACCTTAGATTCTTCAGATGGCGATAAAACTATTCTTTTCAGTGATACTAACGATGCTTGGGAATTAAATCTCCATACCCTGCCTAGTGCAGATAGCACTTACGATTTAGGTACAACTCTAATTCGCTGGAGAGCAGGATATTTCGATACGGTTTATGGTGCTGGAAATTTCACTACAATTACTGGTAGTGGAGATGTAACAATAGACACGAATGTGTTGAAAGTAAATACTACTACAGATAGAGTCGGTGTAGGACAGGCTTCTCCCGATGCAACTTTCCAAGTGAAAGAAACAGGATTCGGGTATGGTAGCACGACTGATGCTAGCACAAGCACTTCCACGGCAATTGATGTTACGTTATTTGATAGAACAAAATTTAGAGCAGCAAAATTGTTAGTAGAAGTTGAGAATACTACTGACGGCGTTTTTGAAGTTGCTGAAATGATTTTAACACACAACGGTACATCAGGCGCAGGTGCTACTGGAGCATCACTAACAACCTACGCTGTGGCGCAATCTGATGCATCAGAGACCGCACAAGGAACATATGATGCCGGTATAAACGGGAGCAACGTTGAATTACAAGTCACCCCCCTGCATAATTTAAAGAATATGACCGTGAAGGTGTCGTGGCAAGCAATAACAATATGATAAGGTGAATTAAATGGGCACAAAACTAGATTTCAAAGTAAAGAAAGGTATAGATGTTGAGGGTGGCGACATAACCGTAGCCAGCGGAAATGTTGTGTACGCTCCCACATTTGATACCAATGTAGCCGCAGCAGGTGTAACACTTTCAGGTACTACTCTACAAGCAGACGGTACTGACACCAACATCAACATTGCAATTACTCCAAAAGGTAGTGGAGAAGTAGATATCACAAAGGTAGACATTGATGGTGGAACTATTGATGGTACTACAATAAACACATCTGATATTACAGTAGGCAGCGGTAAGACTTTAGATGTTTCAGCAGGTACACTTACCCTCGCTGACGACCAAATTAGTGGTGATAAGGTATCGGGAGGTACTATCGGTACAACTACAATTACCGCACTCGCTGGAGATTTGAGTCTTGGTGATAACAATATCACTAATGTTGGTGATATAAACGCCGATAGTATTAGTGTTGATGCTTCTGCTGCTGGGTTAAATGTTGATTTTAGCGGTGCTGCATCAACTACTGCTAAAATATCATTAGGAGATAACCTTGCTGATGCTCTAAATATTACAGAAGGTTCAAATTCTTATATCAAATTCATAACAACAAATTCAAGTGAGCAAATTGTTTTTGGTAAGAATTCAACTTTTAGCGGCACTACTATTGCAAATTTGGGTACGGTTACTACAGCCGATATTAACGGTGGTACAATAGATGGTGCGGTAATTGGTGGTAGTAGTGCCGCTGGAGGTACATTTACATCTCTTACAGTAGAAAAAGCAGGAGGCGAGGGTTGGCTTAGAGTAAATGGTACTGCTAGAGAAACTAATACTAGACTCCAAGTTAATGGTGACCCACTTTCGGGTACGAGTGGTACAACATTAAATTACGTTGAAGCAAGATTGCATACTGATGTTTCAAATGACGACATAAACGGTACTACCTACAATAAATTAGGTAATATGTTTCTTCTTGATAACGCAGAAGATGTACCCGGTACAGGTCAAGGTGTGATGTTCACTGTAGGTAGAAGCGGCACAGGCGACCATTTCGGTGTAGGTAGGGTAATTCAAGGTGCTTCTTCAACAGAATATTTCGGTATTGGATATGCAGGTACAAACTTTGATGATTCACCCGGTTCTAATGCCGCTTTATTACCTGCTAATTTGATGTTTGAATTAGATGTAAGCGGTAATGCTAGTTTGTCTAAAGACGGAGCGACATTGGAATTTAACAACAATTCTCAAACTACAAAAATCAAGGCTAGCGGTTCGTCTTCCGCTTCTGTAAGTTACACATTACCACCTGCTGGTCCTGCTTCCAACGGATACGTACTTTCTTCTACAACAGGCGGAGTAATGACTTGGATAGCCGCCGCAGGTGGCGCAGACGGAATGGGAAGCGGTTTCGTTTTAGAGGATGGGGACGGTACAGAAGTCACAATTGATGAAAATAAAGAAGTGAAGTTCATTGATGGGGATGGAATAGAAATTAACTGGACTGATGTATCAACGGGCTCTGACGGAGACCCTTACGACTTAACTTTCTCTTTGGACATTGACGGAATGACCGACATTGGTGGGGGGCTTGCGTCAGGTGATTTGTTCATAGTAGATGATGGTGCAGGTGGAACCAACCGAAAAACAACAGTAGATAGAATTGCTACACTATTGGCTGGTGCTGGTCTTACTGCAACTAACGCTGTAATTGCTGTGGATGCAGACCAAAGTAGCCAAATTACAGCAGTTGGAACTCTCACAGGTCTTACTGTAAGTGGCGCAACAGACCTCAACAACAATCTAACAGTTGATGGTGCTACAATTTCTCTTGATGCAACCACTTCTCTAAACATAGATAACTCAAACACCACAAATGGAATTACAATCGGTACAGCAACAAGTGGAGTTCCAATTTCTATAGGTCATACTACATCTGAAGTAACAATTAACGATAATCTAACCGTAACAGGAAATTTAACAGTAGATGGAACTACTACAACAATGAATTCTACTACTTTACAAGTTGATGATAAGAATATAGAATTAGGAACAGTTGATTCTCCTAGTGACACAACTGCCGATGGTGGTGGTATTACTCTAAAGGGTTCAACTGACCACACAATTACTTGGGATAACTCAAATGATAACTGGACAAGTAGTGAGCATTGGAATTTAGTTACAGGAAAAGTATTCAAAATAAACAACGCTAGTGTTTTGTCTGCCTCAACATTAGGAAGTGGAGTTACTACATCTTCTCTAACAACAGTTGGTGCTTTAAACAGTGGTAGCATTACTTCCGGCTTTGGCACAATAAATACTGGTTCATCAGCAATCTCTACTACAGGGACTTTGACTGGTGGAAGTATCGTAGGTACAAGTTTGGATGTTTCAGGAAACATAGAATGTACAGGCACTTTGAGCCTTAACAACGGTACAAACACAATTTCTGCTGCCGAACTGAGTGTTTTAGATGGAGTCACAGCCGGTACTGTAACGGCTAGTAAGGCATTAGTTGTTGATTCTAACAAAGACATAGGCGATTTGCGAGATTTAACCGCTACTGGTGCTCTTGAAGCAGACGGTTTACAATTGACTGGTGGTGCTAATTCCGCCGCAGATTCAGCCACAGTAGTAGCCATAATGGACGTTTCAGAAGCAACTGGTCAATCTTGGACAGGAAGTACCGCTTATGATATTGCTAACTATGCATTCGGAACATATAGAACTGCTAAATTCATAGTTCAGGTTAGCGATGGAACTGATACAGATTGTATGGAAGTTTTAGTTACATACGAGGGTGCTTCTGCTCCAGCGGCTTCCGCTAATATTTTCTTAACAACTTATGCGTACATTACAACAGCCGCTAGTGATTTAGGTACAATTGATGCAGTGAAGGGCACTTCTACAATTGACCTGCAATTTACTCCGGCTTCTACAGGGACATACTCTTACAGTGTGGTAAACACACTTCTAATCAAATGATGGAAAGTGAAATCATGGTGATAATTTGGCGACAAAAAAGGATTTTAAGGTAAAAAATGGACTTATAGTGACTGACGACATAACTCTTGATGATGGGGGTTCGTTGAAAGAAGCAGGTGGCACAGCCGCTTTTACTTTCGATGGCTCAGGTAATGTCACAAAGATAGGTCAAGACTCTCCTAGCAGCGGTGAGTTTCTCAAATGGGATGGGTCGAAGTGGGTTGCTGATGCTGTTAGTGGTGGTGTCGGAGGTTCAATTTCAGAAGACCAAGTAGGAGTAGGTTCAACCACAGCCGATGAAATAGAAGGTTCAGCAGGATTTACTGCCGCTTTAGGTGGGTCAGGTAGTACATCTGTTTTGAAATTCGGTCTTTCTGACGGTACAACTAACTATACTAGACTAAGACTTAACGGAACTAATGCTTATTTAGAGTTTAGAGATGCAAGTGATAACTCAAAGGCTGCTTTAGGTTTTCAATCAACTCAAGGATTGAAATTTTATGCAAAAGCGGGCGGTCTAGGCGCGTCAGAAGCGTTTAGAATAACTCCGAATGATGAATGGGGTCTTCAAGGTGCTAACTATGGTACAGCAGGTCAAGTTTTAACTTCCGGTGGTAGTGGGGCGGCTGTATCATGGACTACTGTTAGTGGTGGTATTTCCGATGTTGTGGATGATACAACCCCACAATTAGGTGGGAATTTAGATGTTAATGGGAATAAAATAACATCAGTATCTAATGGTAATATAGTAATAGAACCTAATGGTTCGGGTAAAGTACAAATCGGAGATACTACATACAATCCAAGCGGTGTAACAACAGGAAAATTAACAGTAACAAGAGATGAAACAGAAGGCTCAGATACAGGCCCAACTCTAATGTTGGTTGATGGCGATAGTGATGCTAACAATGGGCCAATTCTCAAAATGTATAGAAATACAGATTCCCCTGCTGATGGTGATGCTTTAGGTGCTATTGGTTTTGATGGAGAAGATTCAGCAGGAGGCGAAAGAAGTTATGCAAGAATACGAGCAGTATCAGATAATGTAACAAGCGGTTCAAATGATGGCTCGCTTGAATTTAGAGTATTTGCTAATGGAACACAAACAGAAGTAATGCAATTAGAGTCTGATGCACAAGCGGGTGCTAAAATGACTTTAATGGGTGTATCACAAACAGGTGCAGTAGTTAGCGGTACATCTACTGCAAACACCGCTTATTTGAGTTTAATAGAAGTAGCAAGTGCAGACCATAAAGCAATAACCGCAAGTGTACATATTACAGATTCAACAAATAATGAGGTTCAAACAGAAATGATTGTTGCTCATTTCGATGGAACAACCGTGAATTATACTACTTACGGGCAAATATTTGATGGTGCTGCGGCTATTGGAGTTTTAGAAGCAACTTATGTTCCAGTAGGGAGTAAAATGTTAATACGATTCCAAAATACACAAGGTTCAACAGCAACATTAGCGGGTTCTGTATACGCTACTTTGCATCCATGAGGTGATTAAGAATGGGCAGACAACCGTTTAGACAAATGAAAAGCGATGGAACAATGCAAGATGCAGGGGCTTCTGCTGGCGACCCACCCGGATATAAAACGATAGATATGGATGCAAACTATGACCATTCATTTCACAAATCTTACGGTGTTTTTGGTGTGGATGGGCAATCAACAGGTTACACTATGAATTATTTTATGCAAAGTAACGCATGGTACGCTTATCCCTTTGTTATGCCGAAAGACGGAACATTAGCCTCTATTGAATTACAAGTAGGAACGGCGGGCGCATCGGGAGATGAAATAGCAGTAGCAATTTATCCAAGTGATGCTAATGGTGACTGTAGCGGGCAAACGGCTATTCTTCGTAAAACAGATATTGATGTTTCGACAACCGGATATAAGAATATAACTTCAATATCAAGTCCTACTGTTACAGGCGGAGATATATATTGGTTTGTGTGTAAAGCGACTTTTTCTGATTTTCCCGGCACTTGTAAGATGAAAACATCAATAGGAGGATTACCTAATTTATCCGGTAGGGTAACAGGTGGCTCATATAGCAACCAACCCTTTTCCGGTGTATCAAGGTGGGGAACATTTAGTGGTGACCCACCCGCAACATTCGCAACGGGTGGTTCGGGCATGCAATACAAAATGGGAACACCAAGTAGTAGGTATATACTATTCAATTTAAATTATAGTTAAGGAGAGAGATGTATGGTAAGTGTAAGGCGTGAAATATACGAAGAAGACGGAACAGTAACAGTCGAAACTTTAGAGATAACTATAACATGGGAAGAAATATTTATCGAAAGAGAAATGATGATGAAGAATACTGACTCATTCGTTCTCCCCGATAGAGGGCTTACAGACTCTCAGTTATCAGATATCCAAACTTACAGACAGGCATGGAGAGATATCACTGATTATGATACTGCTGATGAGGCATATGAAAACCTACCAGTTCTACCCGATTGGGTATTGGAAAACGAATTGACAGGTTAAATAGAAGGGTGATTTTTAGACTCTAGACTTTTGATAAAGTGCATAGCAACCCGCATATGCTCCCATAACAAAAACAAAACCTATCATAATGTAAGCGGGTAGAAATGAAGTATCAATTTCACCCTCTAAAACTTTTGAAATTGTGCTTACGTCAATCAATCTTCCCACCCCTCAAATAGTTCATCTAAAAATTTCATCATCATGTTGCAAGTCGAGGCTGGTCGGGTCATGGTGTAAAAAATACACCACTAGTATTTTTCCCTTTCGTTTTTGTGTGTTTAATGGAGGTACGGTGAAGTGCGAAGAAGAATTAGGAGATGAAGAGATACGCACTTGCTACTAGGAAAAACACAAACGTCAGAACGACCTAAAGAGGGTAGAAACCAAAAATACACCGTTTAGCGTAGCAAACCTCCTATCAATGCTACCATCGCCCACCAAATAAACGCTTTGGCTTAAAAGTAGAGTCTTGCCAAAAATGCCCACATTGTTTACATTGCCAAAGATGAATTCTTTTCTTAAATTCATCATGGTATCTTGCACTTAGTCTACGAGGTACGTGCTTATGGCTACACGCTCGACAAGTTACATTCAACTTGTCCATCAGTCGCCCCATTACTCCACCGGCCTTCTACTAACTATATCATCAATTCTCAAAATTGCAGTAGTTACTTCTGTTGCACTAAGCACTGCTTGTTTAATCAATTTAGAAGGTTCTACAATATTATTTTCTTTCATTGAAACAATACCACCTTCGGTTACATCAGGTCCATGTGTTAAATCGCCTTCTAACACTTTTGTCCTCATCGCTAGAACAGTATCTAGTGGGTCATGCCCAGCATTCTCCGCTATGGTAGCAGGAATAACCTCTAGAGCGTCTGCAAAGGCTTCTATTGCCATTTGTGCCCTTCCCCCTATCTTAGCGGCATGATTGCGTAGATGTGAAGCCATAGCAACAAAACTAGAGCCTCCTCCATACACTACACTATTTTCGTCTTTTACCATACCAACTACACCCAGTGCATCATCGAATCCTCTTTCCACTTCATCAAGTGTTGATTGAGTAGCACCACGAAGAACTAGAGTTGATTGGTCGCTCTCGACATTTCCAGTAACAAAGAGATAGTAGACATCGTTATGCTTCTGCTTTACAAGTTCCATGTCAGTTACATTTTCTATGTCGTTTACAGTCTGAGCCACAGGTAACTCTAGTGCGCTGCTAAGAGCCTTCATCATACTTTCAGGCACTCGCCTTACAACACCAATGTCGTTTTTCTTTAGATAGGCACAGATACTATCGTGTACTCCATCTCTTACGAATACAACGCCTTTACCATCTAGCATAGAAACTATCTTCTTTGCCTTGTCTAGAAGACTATCACTGCTTGATTGTTTGAATTGAGAATACTCGTCTGCCCCCATTTGAATTGAGATATTTTCTTCTGTTTTCTCATTCTCCAATCCAGTATTAATTAAAACTACCTTCATTTCTTTTTCGTGGGCGAAATCTAATACGAAATCTTTGCTAAGAATTACACCATTGAAAAGGAATGATTCTTCTATGCTACCACCGGGTAAACTGACTACTCTTACCTTGTCTGCTTCTCCTGCTTGCATTACAGCATCTACACAGATTTGACTCACAACTTCAGTAGCACTTTCCAAAGTTTTACCAGTAATTGCGGTTTTTGCTATATTTTTCAGTACTTCTTCATCCCCAGTAAATGCTACTTCACTTTGAAGATATTTTGTAGCCATAGTTGCGGCTTCGTGGTATCCTCTACAAACTACATTGGGATGGAGCCCCTTACTGAACAGACTTTCGCTGTTAGCAAGTAACTGACCCGCTAGAACTACTGTGCTGGTTGTACCATCGTAACACAAAGATTCCTGTGTCTTTGCTACTTCTACCATCATTTTAGCACCGGGGTGACTGACATCTAATTCACGAAGAATAGTTGCACCGTCATTAGTTACAATGACATTACCTGCCCCATCTACCATCATCTTATCCATACCCATAGGGCCGAGTGTAGACTGGCAAGTTTCGACAATTATTTTTGCTGCTCTAATATTCATAGATTGAGCGTCTGCTTTCTTTTCTTCTTGATTCATTCTTCTTCCCCTGTATCTTCTATTATGGTTTCTTCTGATGCATAAGGCCACTCTACTTGGTTAGCAATAACCGCAGCCATACGCTGTATATCACTCAAAGCCGCTCCTTGAGTAATCGCTGTTAATAATCTGTGCAATCCTAATTTTAATTTTATTTCTTCCTCTTGATTCATGTTTACCACTCAATTTCAATTTCTACTATTTCTCCTGTTTCAAGGGAGCGTGATTTAACGAAAGAATAATCTTGCATATGCTTATACAAATCATAAGTCAATTGTGCATCTTTAAGACAATACTCAGCAACATCATTGTAATTACCGTTTTGCCATTGAACTGGCGCATCTAAACTTGACATCATTTTTTCTGCTTTCAAGTTTTGACTGGCTAGCATATTCAAATCTGTGGCGACTCTTTGGTGTTTTAAAGCCGCCTTTTGTACAATTACTTTAGTGTCTATAATAGATTCAGAATGTTTGGATAAAACATCCCCCGCAGCCCAGCAATCAAGCGAATCTTTGATTACTGGTAGGTCAAATTTCAATATATTATGGCCTAAAATTTTACCACCTTTGTTTATGAAATCAATCAAATGGTCACCTATATCTCTTGGGTGAAGTGGTAATGTGTTTACCCCTTCTAATTCAATGTCTTCTTTGGAAAAAATAGTACCGTCAGAACCATCCCAAGTTGCTATAACACTAGGTTCAAACAGTGTTCTATTATTCCAACCACCAATATCATAAGAGAAATTAGCGGTTTCAATATCTAAGGAAAGAATATCGCTCATGTATAATCCTCAATATATGTCACTTATTCAATCCATCTGTTTCAATCTAAGGTAAACTATCCTAGATTCTTTAGTTGTTTCAAACATATCTTTAGCATACTTATTGAAATGATTCCAAGCAGTACCTCTTGTAACCTTCGCTTGGTCTTCATAGGTCTTGAGCATTCTCTCTTTACGAACCCACCCTTCACCACGAGAATCATCAAAGTCAACTTTACCAGTATTTTGGAATGATATAGTGAATTTTTGTCGGTATTCTGTAACTTCTGTCTTTTTGAATCCAACTTCGACTTCATCTTCAAGCCAAAGGATTAGATTTCTTGTAAGGTCGTAAAGAATATCTTTAGCCATATCTACGTGCTCACCAGTTACAGTCCAAGAATTATCTAACATAGCCATATGTGTTGCGAAGATGACCGTATAATTTTCAACTGCTGGCATGAAAGATGCCACAACCTCACCTATACCGGGTGCAAGACCGTTAAGAAGAGTGTAGTAATCATCTATAGCATCGAAACAGGCTGAATAAAATGTTTCATCTGCGTTAAACATCTCATGCATATGCTTCTGAATTAATTCTTCTTGCTCACTTCTAGGCATGGATTCCCATTCAATAAAAGTAGTTTCACTCAAATTCAATAATCGGTCTCGTAGATTCTTGGTCAAGTTATTGAAATAATCTACAATCTCTTGGTAATCAACCGCTAATTTTGGTATCTTTTTGTAGGCAGCATTCATCCTTAGATTACTAACTTCTCTACGCTTTTCAGTATCCCATTCGCCCCAATATAGTAGAACTCTTTGGAAAATACCCTTTGTTAAGACGTAATCTTTTACACCCTTTGGAGGGAAAGTTGTAATCCATAAAGATACCAATGATTCAGTTTCGATTCTACCAGCCTTTGTGTGTTTGACTAGAATGTTGTTGTTACTACCTACAGGGTTACACGCTGATTGGAGATAAAGAACGGTTTCTTGGCTATGCTTATTTGGGCTTAGAATGATACTTCCTTCATCGAAATTCAAGACCTTTCTCCCATCAAGAAGCCCCTCTTTCAAAGTCTTAACGTGTTCTCCGTCTTCGTCTATATTTTCTTCCCAACCACCAATCAAAGCGGCATCTGTTCCAGTTGTGTACATATCAGTAGGGATTTCAGCATCTCGACAGATATCCCCCATAAATTCCCAAGCAACAGACTTACCACTTCGGGAAGGTTGAATCCAAAAAACGTGCACTCTTGGGTCTATATGACTAGCACCCCAAGGTATGCGTACATACGGTACTGCTGCTTGTCCTTGTAAAAAGAAAAAGGAAAGCATTCCCGGTATGTCGTTCTTCATTGATGTCTGTCCAAAATGTTCCAAGTAACCTTGGAAAATTGGAAACTTCTTCACCGCCTCATATTCTGTGTAATTCCTCATAATTTGACCCCTAGAGAGGTCAGCCTATAAGTATATTGTATGGACTATACATCGGACAGTTGGATTCATCGCCTTTTTCTTCTCTCCACGTGCATTGGTTCTTCGCTTGTTAGTGCCTGAACTATGCGTTTCCTCAGTACCTCTCCTAACCCTTTCACCTGTTTCAATGATTCAGGGAAGCACATTTCTTCTAGGCTACCACATTTTTCTAGTAAATTATCCACAGTTTCTTTCCCCAAGCCGGGTATTGCTAACAGCATATCAGCCCTCACATCATTACTAGCGACTCTTCTGATTGCTCTTGCACCATGAGAAGACGCAGGTTTGTGTAATTTATCATGAAGTTTGACTATGAAAAGTGAAGCCTCGCTCATGTTTGGTGTGTAGAAAACCTGACACTCAAAATCAGACATTACCCTAGCAATAGTACCGAGTAGTTCATTTTGCACTCTAGTGTAGGTAACTTTACGTCCATTGTTTTTAGCCATTGCAACATACTTTTCTATTGTACCATGAATCACTAAGAAAAAACGCTCGTAGTTTGAATCCATGTTTTCTAATTGCCGCCAAAGATGACCACTATGGCTTGACTGGAAAAAGTCGGTTATACTCTTAGCCTCTACACACGCATTACCTAGAAGATAATCACCTACAACTAGTGGTTGTTGTGAAACTGCTAAACCTGCTTTCTCAGCCTTTCTTAGAACAGAATCGTATAGTGGTCCTCTTTCATTGGAGTCAATTATTAGATTTGGCTTTGGCATTTTCTTTCCTCCTTCTATTCCTACAATCCATACAAAGACCAGTGAATTTGTGCAATCTCTTCCTTCTCTTTAAACCACTTCTGTTTAGTTTTATACCGCATTCTAAGCAATTAAGGGGTAATTCATCCATCAGATATCCTCCGCCGTCCCATCATAGAATTTGCATCTACCAGTGCAAAGTCCATCAGTTATGATAGTCCTACACATACCTGCGTTATATCCGTTATTAGAAGAGCCACCGAAAACTAAACTTTCGACTTGTAAAGTAGTAGTAGATAAGTCATAATCCACCCAACCTTGCCTTGAGATTACATCAACAATGAAATCTACGTGCTTTGCCTTTTCTTCATTTGACACACTATCAGGTGGGAAAAACCACCGTAGTCTACTTGCTAAGTAAGAGGCGAAATGCAACCTAGCCCTGTGAGGTGGGTTTCCTTCACCCATAGCGGATTGCGCTAAGCATGGAAGAATTGTAAACCCGTCAATTGACATATCAGGTAAGTCACTAATTTCTCTCTTCTTAGATTTGAAGATGGTTTTTCTTTCGGGTAAAACCAATTCTAATGCTTGAGAGCCATGCTGTATGTATCCATCTTGTGATTCTTGGGCTTTATCCAATAAATCCATGTGTGTGCTATTGAGTAAAACTTCTGAGGTCATTGGTATACTCCAACACCCTCTTTTGCTATTGTAGGAATTAGGAATTCTAATCATACCAGCGGTATCAAAAGCCACGGTTGGGTCATTACAAAACAAGTCTAGTTCTTTATGCCACTTTGAAAGAACAATTCTACCAGCGTCTTTTACCCTAGCAACGTCAAACCCATTACTAGGTGTGAAAGTCTGCTGGAGTGGTATCCAAACATGGAAGCCCCCACCACTAAACCAAACGTAATGCAGTAAGTCTTTTTCAGAAAGAAATAGATGTAGTCTTTTTACTTGCTCATGCATCACTTCAAAGGGTACATCTTCTCCTCTCTTTCTAAAATTCTTACAATCAAAGTCACAAACAAAGTGACGTATAATCGGTGTATTGTAATCTACTCTATGGTTTCTAGGCGGGGTCAAACCGCGATAACCGTAAGCAGTAAAGAAAACGTTACCGCTTCCATTCTTCCCTTTCCAGTATCTTTCTAGTTCGTTCCAATCTTTTACTAATCTTCGATAACCCTTTTCACCATCAGCCCCAATTTCCAATACCTCTCTTGGGAAATCAAGCGTGATGAACGCCATTATATCATGCAACCTTAGTCAAGATTTTATCCAATAGTCGCTCAATTTCTTTAGGTGATAACCTACTCTTGTTAAGAGTGAAATGGTAACTGTCGTAGCCATCAACTTTGTCAATACCTAACTCAGTATAATCATCCAAGGTGGTTTGCAAAGTTTCCTTTACAATCATATCTTTATCACCTAATATTCCAAAATCAACAAGCACTTCTTTATGCGGTTGATAATGTCTGTTCATTGTTTCTATCGTCTTCTTTAGTAGTAATTCTACAGTTCTCTCTTCTATCATAATTCCAACTCCTGTTGTGTCCATGCGGGGCAAATGTGCATGAAATCACACCACGCACATTTGAAATCATTTCTTTCCGCAGGAAAATCCATGTCAAGGTGGGCCTTGACTAATTTTTTCAGGCGCTTTTCAACAGTTCTTTCTGCATACTTCGCCTTTCTATCTGAAGTTGACTCAAACTCCCAAGCAGCAGCATCACCATTGTTTATATTGCCGCCGGGAAATTCCCAACCCCAATGTGTAATCGGGAGATATTCTCCGTGTTGACTACATTCAAGCATCATTTTGTAAAATTGCATTTCAGCCCTTAACTTAGTTGCTGTTTTTCCTTTCTTCCATTTTCCAGTTTTCAATTCCATGAGGATGTATCCTTTATCATCCTCAAAGATACGGTCAATAAAACCCCGCATATGAATAGGTACTGGAGTCCCATCAACCTCTACAATACGAGTAGCGTGTACTTCGGCTTCGTTCCCAACTGGAAACCAATCAATACCTTTAGTGGCTACCAGTCTATCGAATTGCCAATCAACCCATGTTTGGATTTGCTCATCTTCGCCATATAGATATGGGGATGGGGGTTTTGGGATAATGTCGTGTAGCATTTGGCGAGCCATGTTCATATTACCTGACTCTATTTGCTCTAGAATATCATCTATGTAATTGACCGCCTCTTTCCAAAAGTATTCAGTCATATCGTGCACATTGTTCCCACGAATATGGTAGTCCTTTTCTTCTTGTTTTAGTTTCATAATGTATTGAAAAAAGTATTGTTTTGGACACCAATCAAATGTACCGTTGCTACTTTTCGTAACTCGTAAAATTTTATCTTCCATGTCAGGAGACCAAGAGTAGTCACTCTTCGCATAGGATTCTTTCATATCTTCAAACGGATAATCGTCAGCCTTAGCCAACTTATCATCGCCATTAGGATTCCATCTCATCACCAAAAACCCCCTTGATATGGAAAATTCTTGACGCTCATGTGTTTCCCCTCTTTTCTTAATCGAATACATTTACCGCAAATAGTCGTATGGCGACCTTTAGTACGAGGTTTCATTTCTTTACAAATTTGACACTTGTATCTCTTCATTTCCTCTTTCTCCTGTATTCTTTCATTCTTCTAAAGTATTCTTCCCACTTCATTCATTTTCCTCCATCTCTCTTAACTTGGCTTTGACATAATCTCTTCTAATACTCTTAAGTTCCAACCTATCCCTTTCAGCCTCGATTAATTTCTGTAAGTAAACTGCTAGGTCCATTGCTTCTTCCTGAGCATGAATCAACCATTCTAACTGGGACAAAGGTGCTGTCTCCATTGTGACCCCATACTTNCTCTTACCAACTTCTGCTCTTCCTTGTATTTTCTTACATACTTCATCTTCTATTCTACTCATTAAAACCACCTTAGTATTTCATTTCGCTTTTGTACCATTTATCTCCACATTCTGTACATAGTCCTTGGACTAACCATTGACTATCAGCAGTGCATTTACCGCAATCAGCGCAATTACTGTAATGACCCATCACCAATACACCGCCGGTTGTTCTTGTGGTGATGCGGCCTTTTCCATATCCCAACCCATTACACTGTACACTGGTTGGATTTTGGCCTTCACCATTTTTTCTACGACCACATCATAGTCAATTGAGAAGTCTTTGATTTCATCTTCTTCCCTGAAAGCCACTACGTTAGCAGGGAATGTTTTGGTTTCACCGGATTTAGCAACAAAGTGAGAAGCGCTTGCGTTTTTCTTCTCTTTTGGAAATGATACCGAATCGGGTAAACCTTCGGGTACTGCATTGATGTACACCCATTGTGCTCCATCTCCCGGTCTAAAGGGGTCATCAGTTGCAATATTTTCATTGTAGTATTTAGCAGCCCTCACAGGCATAGGAACGTTTGCTGTGTAGTTATTCATACTCTTCTTGATTCTACCATAAGGGCTTAAATCTTTTATTGGTCTTTCACCATTTAGAATTGATTTTACTATCGGGCGTATAGCCGCAGTAACCTCTTCTTCTTCTGCGCCTTTACCAACTAAGTCAAATAAAACACCTTGTGTTTCTTTACTGATTGGTGCGGCGTTAGATGCTTTGATTTCAAAACCACTAACTTTCATTTTGCCTTTATCAGACTCAGGCCAAGACTTGATACCAAAGTATCTATTTTTCGTTTCAGCACTAATCCAGTAATCGAAGTATGCTTCTAATTCTACATCCATGTAGGGCATATCCAGTTGTTTTCTAGATTCTTGAGTTAGATGTGCTGCTAGGTTTTCTGCTTCATCGAATGGAACTTGAATAAATGCGGAATCAGTATGACCATACAACCCGCGATAACCTTGCCTTTCACTTTCAGCAAGTAGGAATTTGATGCTCTCTCTACCCATGTATGTAATAGTGCGGCCTATATCCAAATCAGACCACATACCACCTATTTTACCCATAGATACCATACCGTAGAGGGCGTTCACTGCAACTTTCGTTGCTGTTTGAAGCATATCATATCCTAATTTTTCATTAGTATCTGTCGCTTCGTACATTTTCTTTTTGTAATCTTTTCTTAATGCGAGCATTTCACTCACAACGCTTGGGAGTAATCCCACTTCGTCTTGTGACCAGTGAGTTCCATTACCGGGAGATTTAATATTACTACCGGCGTTTTGTTTTTTGGTTTCCCAAGATAAATTCAGACTCAGTATAATATTCGGATACAAAGAAGCGTAGTCTACCAGTGCTACACCTTCATGTCTTCCCGGTATAGGGTCAGGAATATACGCCGCCTGTAATTCTTCACGATTCTGCGCTTTAGACGATGGTGCTTTCAAATCTGTTCTTCTTCCAATTAGACCCCTAAAGTATCTAGTAACTTTGTAGGTGCTACGGAATCCAACACCACATAGTTTCATCATGGCTACATGGAATTCAACGGCGTGTAACATCTCATCAATGTCTCTTAGCAAGGTTGTATCCACTAAACAGTAGTCAACGAAGTCATCGAAGTAATCATACCATCCATTGTGTACAGTCATACCTTCGATTCTATCTGTTAGTTTCTCTCCTAAGTCTAAACTTTGAGCCACCCAGTTAAGGCTACGGCTAGACATTTGCCCTCTACCGGACTTCTGCCATATCGCCTCAAAGCCACTACCTGTAATCCCTCTAGCCGCACTATCGAATACTATCCTACCCTTAATCGGTTGAGCGGATTCATCGTACCCTGTATCCTTTCTAGGAGCGATTACTTCACCAATCGGACTCAATCTTGACGGGTCTTTCAGCCTTCTATACAGATGTGGTATATCCGCCCAGTTTCCGGCGTGTGCTACAAGAATATCAGGGTCTCTTTCGTCAAGGTATTGTAAGAATCCCTCATGCATTGATTCTTCGTTTAGATATAATCTAAGTTCATACCCACCATACCTATCTATCCATTTTGTATGTTCACTCATCAAATCTTGCTTCCAAGCGAACACCACAGGGTGTGGTGCTTGATTATCTACAACAGCCATTACGGTGGTGAAATCCTCTTTGGGGTCCCACTCCAAATCGAAGTACCAAATACGAGGATGGAAATCAGGGATACCATCAGGATAGTTTTGTATCAAATACTGGTCTGTATAGATTAAATCCGCTTCATATGTATGTGGGTACTCATCTTTGATATTCCACAAATGGTTAGGATGAGATGCTGTCAGTTTTATCAACGGTACACCATCTATTCCTACTGCTGTTTTTGTTCTGTCAATACTTACACCCGGATATCTAGATTCTATTCTGTGTATGGTAGCATCAGTTATTGCTGCGTCTACCCAACAAGAAGGAGATATGTAGTCTTCATCCCCCTCTTGTAATACCCGCTCATGTAATACGCCATCAGCGTCTCTTGTGCGTTCATAGATGAATGGTTTATCAGAATCTGAATTCCATTCTCCGATACGAAGAGAGCCACGAGGTGTATTGAATACACGAGACTCAGGCGTAAAGTAATCCACTATCATCCAATCACGCTTCTTGGATTATTATCAATAGTGTATTTTCTTGTTCAATAATCAAAGGTAATGATTCACCCATGTGAAAAGTAGCAGCGCTTTCTTCAAGCATACCAAGACAATCAGTAAACCAATGCCCGAAATCACTCTCTACAGTACCCATTGGTCCTTGAGAATTCGATACGCTTAACGTGGAGAAAATACGAGGGGTATGTTTCTTACCCATAGCAACAGCAAATTCACTCTCATCAGCATTTACTGATACTGTAATTCCGTGTTTCCCGACAATATCTTTCATCTTAGCAATATCGAGTAACTCAGATGCAGATATATCACCATGTGTGGATATCTCAAGTTTCTGCGGAGTCCAAGTAGACCACATAGTATCTTTCGCCTCAGAAATTAATTTATTTATCAACGGCGTTTTTGTATGTGAAATAATAGTATTACTTGTTGGAAGTTGTAACTTTGTGCTACCACCATTAACATACAAAGTCTTACCTGACCCCATTTGCCTTACCAAGATACTATCTTTGCTTATCTTTTTGCAAAAAGAAACCAACTTTTTCAAATCTGAAATATCTATTTCACCTTCAGTTTTTATTGAGTTAGCCTCAACAGCCATTGATTTTTTCAAATAGTGTGTGGAAAACCCTACTTCTGCTGAAATAGAATCCTTAGATGCTACAATTTTCAAATCCTCAGTTTCCCCAAAAGAAGAAAGGAATTGAAGGAAATCTTTTCTATCTAACTCTACTTCTGTCATATCTCACAAACTCCCATCACTTAGTTCAGGAAGACCGACCCATCGGGCTGGCTTTCCTGTTTCTGTAACAAGTATTGTTCTTCTTTGTCCCTGTAGTTCTGCATTAGTTTTACTCTTATCAAAGGTGACTGTATACTCGCTCTTGATAATTTCACGCCGTTCATCGTCATAGGTATCAACTCTTTCGCACATCAAAATTTGATACACGTAATTGTTGGTTGATTTCTCACAATCAGGTCGCCACTTAGCACCATCTTCGTTTTTACCGAAAGAATAGTTTGTCATTCGTAAGTGGGTTTCCCAATACACCTGACAACCTGCTGACACTAACTGCTTTGATAGAGCGGTCAATTGATGGAATCTAGTCTTGCGTATCGCCCAATCCCACTGATGGCCTACCTTAACGTTCCAGTCAGCCGCTTCGATACCGTCACGAGCCAAATTTAGGTCTTCGATTCTCATACAGTTAATCGCAATCGAATCCCAAAGGTCTATCCCTGTTACTAGAAGACCCCAAATTCTTTCACCATCATAACCATCATCGTTCTGCTTTCGGGCTGTATCCACAGCGAATTGCATGATATTCATAACACGGTCGTGAGTGCCCGGATAATCATATGCAGTTCTGTTTCCAGTTTGCATTACCCAAGGATTCCAACATCTAATTCTATCGTTGTTTGAATGGAATGCGGTTGTAGTACCCACCCCACCACCATCGAAATCTAGAATCCAAAGTTGGTCTTTTCCGTTGCTATCATTTTTACAATGCCTATCGAATGCATCTAAAACAATCGCAGTTTTTCCTGTGTTTTCATGTCCAGCAATCAAAGCAAAAACCGTAGTTTTCGGTTGATTCTTGTGAAGTGATTGTAACTCGCTTCTCAAATCTGAGAATGGGTCATTGCTATTTACAACAGGTGTGGTTTTATTCTCAGCAGTAGGTAGAGGCTCGCCGCTCTCTTCTCTATCTTCTTGAATGCGCTTCGCTGCGCCAAAACCCGCCATCACTCATCACCACTTGCTTTATTCAAAGCCTCAATGTTAGAAATCAATTGTTGCCCAGCACCCATTACTGTGTTGGCGTATTGTTCCAGCAACTGTAATTGTAATTGTTGCCTAGCAACCTGCTTCTCTAACATCTCCACTCTTTCTACCTGTGCTTTCAATGCTGCGTTTTCTGCTTCTAATTCTACCTTAGTTTTACTCATTTTTCTTCATCTCCTGTAGAATTGCTTCTTGTGTCCCCATCATATCTTTCAACGTCTCATTCAGACGGTCTAGTGCTAGATTTCTATCCAAATTAACACGTCCCGATTCCATCATCGCTTTCGTTATGTGGTTGACGGCATTAACCAATTCATTCCTAATTAGTCTCACTATTCTTTCTTCACTCATTCTTTTTCACCTCAGTTAAACTGCTCCTGTCCAGTGTTACCACCGCTTACTCTACGGCGGATTCTTCTTGGGTCTGCATAGACACCAAAGACAGTGAGTTTCGGATTTCTTTCTCCATCTCTTACAGACATACCGATTCTACCGATTACGTAGACAGTTGACTTTTCAGCCCATTCAATTTCGGATACATCATCACGAGCAATGAACGGCTTTGAGTTATCGTGGCAAGCGCTACTAACCCAGCAAGCAACCTCAGATGAGTTACTTTGTCCGTATTGACTTTGTAGAGCAACCGATGTTAGATTGAATACGTAATTTCTACCGGACTCGTCATACTCAGTTTCTCTAGGTTCAGTGGAAAGTCGTGTAACTGTACCCTTAGTGATTACAATAGGACCAGCCCTACCTTGCTCTCCGTTTATCTCAAAGGTACGAGAGCCTGATTCGTATGCTTCTTCTAAATCCTCAAGAGGTGCATAGAAAGGATGCATATCAGGGTTCACCAAGAAGCGACCGGGGTGAAGGAACTTCTTCTCATCTTCACCAACGAAGTCGTAAGTGTATTCAATAGAATCCTCAAAACCAGCGGAAATTCCAAGAATATCCTTGTATGCATCAGGAGCATTTTCGTTTGGTGGTCTAACGAATATCTTACATGGCTCACCAATTTTAACTTCGATATTAGTAGCGTCTCCTACACAATCAACACGCCACATCTTGATATCTTGCTCAAACTTATCTTCTTCATTACCTAGGAAATAGTAATGCCTACCCATCAAAGTAGAAGGCATTGGACGACCAGTGGATGAACCCACCAAACAGATGTATTGACCGTCTGCTAGGAATCCAAGTACAGGAGGTTCATCTACTGGCTCTACTGTGTCAATAGAGCCGTTTGCTGTGGTAATCTTCCATGTGTCGCCATTCTTTTCGTAAACACCAATCCTACCACCATCAATGGCGGCATTTGGGTCTCTTGTGAAATCAATCGCTGCACGATTCCTCATGTTTTGTCTGCGGTCTCTCTTTGTACCATCTACACCGATAAAGCAACCTACAAAAGTAACAGTGTTAGCACCGCCACCCATTGTTGCTCTTCGGGTTTGTACTAAGATTTGTTCCGACCAATCAACAAGTAGGTCTTCATCTTCATCAGCCCAATCTTCACAGCCATATTCGTCTCGGATAGAATCAAGATAGAATTTCTCTACCTTCTCTATGCTCTCTCCAACTCTCTCGCTGTGCATTTTCAGCCGTAGCATTACCCCTTCGGGTAGCGTTTTACCGCCACCCTCACGAGCAAAACCGGCTACTTTCGTTTCTTCTTCTTCCATTTGTTCATATTCATATTCGTCTGTCATTTTATCATCATCTCCCGCCTAAGTTGGGCTACGAAACAATCCATGAATGCGGCATCGCTGTCCGGCCATTCATAGATTCGACTCATCATATCTCCGTAAACTGCAAGAACACTCCACAGTTTGCTGTTACCATCTTCGTCTGAAATATCAAAGAATGTTGAAATGTTGTTGTAAAAAGACCGCATGATAAAGAAGCGGTCACGTCCTAATCCTAACGCTTTATGGAAACCGATTCTCATCTCCATCCACTCGTTATCTGTGCTGGCAATAGCCGCATCGGTTATGACATCTAATTCAGAAACCTTTTTTTTTAATGCTCCTATTTCTTGAGGTGTGCTTTCCAACACATTAACACAAGAGCGCAAATCTCCACCTAACATATGTATTAGTCTAGGGAAATGCTGTTGCCAGTCCTCTAGGATATCTTGTGAGACATTGACTGTTTTACATACATTGGAAAGGTGTATTGCTCCTTCTTGTGGTGAAAGTGGTTTGAAATTGTATATCGAACATCTGCTCTTTATTGCTGGTCTAATCTTCTCAACATTGTTTGCCGTGAGAATGAATAAACAATTACCAGCGTGGTTTTCAATAATCTGTCGAGCAGCGTCTTGGGCGGCTGATGTCAAACCATCGGCTTCGTCAAGTAAAACCACTCTTCTTTTTGCCCCAAGAGGTCTACTTGATGCTAAGGTTCGCAATTCAGTTCTAACAAATTCAAGACCTCTATCATCAGAAGCGTTTGTTTCAACAAAATTCACTGGGTCAAAAAAGTCGCCAAGCGCGGAACGAGCAATGATTCTTCCGGCAGTAGTTTTCCCTACTCCGGGTGGTCCTTGAAGGAGAATAGCATCAGGCCACTCTTGTTTGGCTTCCCAAAGCCCAGCCTCGTCAACAAATTCCTTCTGTCCAACTAGTTGACCTAGGTGGATTGGTCGTGTAATTTCATTCCATGCCATGTGCTTCAACCTCATTTATTGTTTCCTTTAAATACCCCAACTCAATATTATCGAATTCTTTTGCCCATTCTACTATACTATCGAATGTTTTTGGGAAGGGATTGTCTAATACAAATTTCAGTTGTTTAATTCCTAATTGGTCGGATAACTTATTTTCTAAATTGGCTTTTTCTATCAAAGAAAACCACATCTGAATTTCTTTTTTGTTGTGGTATTCTTCCTTGAGTGAAATACCTACTGTCTCTAATTGCTCTTCAACCAATTCTAATAATCCATCTCTAGGCTTTGCGAATAGAGTTCTCCACCAAATGTATTTTCGTAGCCTAAAACCAGTCGGGGTTTGAGTACTCCTAGTCATACTAGCGTGAAATTTCAAGTCGCTAATGATGAACCCAAGTGCAAATGACCAATCATCCATCTATTCATCATCTCCGAACATTAAATCTACTATTTGTGTGATATCAGATATCCCCAAGTCGTCACGAACAGCGACAAGGAGAGGGCTTTCGATGTTGATTGGTTCATAAGTTATTCGTGGGGTCACCACCTCTACCGCTATACAATCGGTATCGGACACGTTTTCCCAAGTATCCTTTGGAATGAAACCAGTTCTTCTCTTGATAGAAAATAACAACTGTGGTGTTAAATCATCGAAGGCTTCCATTTCACCCACGATGACGTAATCATCTAGACCATCAAGTGCTGCTACACGAATAAATAAACGACCTTCGTTTTGTTTCACCTGTTGTAATCTGAATATCTTGCGAGCCATAGATGTCATCAAAGTGTACCCCCCTTCACTAAATGGTTCGTATGCTGAAAAATTCGGGAAGCGTATTATTTCCTCGTCATCTAATACTGTAACTAAACCACTCCAGTGTTCAATTTCAGTAGGGAAATGAACCACTATCGGTTCATCTGTAAGACTAGATTGGAATTTCTCTAACCTTTCTTGTAATGTTAATGTAGGATATCTTGGGTATATCGCATCATAAACGTGAATAGTATTATTTTCACCAAGCGCCTCTAAGATAACTGGCCCTTTGATAGACCAATCTAACTTAGGNGCTAGACCTTTCGGTATTAACCGACCAGTTCTATCNCGCCATACGAAACGAGAACCAGTAGGCTCATTTGTGATATGCAACATATTGGTTGCACCTTTGGCTAGTATNCGNTGATAAAAACCACCGTTGTATTTCTTAATTTTGGTAGGGCCATTTTGTGATAGATGTGGAATAAACCTGCGTGGTGTTAATGCTAGTGATGGTTCTTCACTCCATAACACACCTGCACCTAACGATTCAGGGTCATTGAATAACGCCTCTAGTATTTCTTCGGGGTCTTTTACAGCGATGTGTTGTTTCAGAATTCGACTTTGAATAGAAGTATTCTGACTTACGGCATTCAAGAAAGCGGTTTCTCTCATTACTTTTTCACCGATAATGAATCTCCAAAACAAACGGGCTTCGATTTCATCGAGAAGGCTCGTAATTTCAAGTAAGCCGATTGCGCCATCTTTGAGGCTCTCGGCGTGTTGGATAGCCTCAGATACTTTCCAGTCTCTAGAGCCGCTTACGTTGCTTTCTAGGGCTAAAACTCGCCATGTTTCACGCTCACCCACCACATCAGCGATAACATCTACGAAAACACCGAATTCTTCGGCTGCTAAATTATGTAAATCGCCCTTGGTAATAATTTTTCTTTGCGGGCAAAACAAGTGATACAATTCTAGTGCATCTTTGTAATTATCAATTGATGATAGTACTTGTCGCTTATCATTACCAAGAAGGAGAGATTCATGTAATCTCGCTGCTAACGAGAATTTCATTATTCCTCACCATCGAAATCTAAAACCCAAAGTTCCTCTTTTCCGTTATTAAGAGTATCATAAACAAATCCAGTTTTTCCTCTTTTCTCTTTTCCGATTGTTGCCATAAATTTCATTATTCTTCCCCGCTTATTGTGTATCCTTCATAACCATCTTCATCTATTTTTGTAGGAGGGAAAGTTATAGGAATTTGCTTTTCAGACTTCCAGTTATAATTACATACTGGACAACGAGAATTGAATCGGTTTTTACCGCAGCATTCCTGTAAATGGTATCGCTTCCTTTTACCAATCATTACAAGATGACCATCAACATGACCCCAAACAGGTACAATTGTGTAATTAGTATATTTCCCAAAATGGAAACCGTCATCAATTTTCTCTTCCCTACTAAAGTCGTACCATTGGTTTAGATGCTCAATTTCATGAACTAAATCTAAATGTGAATTAGTACAAGTGGTGTGTCTGTTGGGGCATTTTCTTTTCGGTTTTGGGTCTTGAATAGCACGTTGCCTAAAACCACACTCAGAACATTCAATGTGCCAAATTTTCATTCCTCTCTACTCCGCTCTTCTTGTTCTAACTCATCTTCGACTTCGTTTACAAACTCAACGAGTCTAGGTAGAATCTCCTTCAATTGTTCTACTGTTAATCTAACTCCATGTCGGGTGGGTTGGTGTTTTCCATCTTGCACATTGATTATGCGTAGGTCTAACCAAATCTTCTGATAGTAGTCAATGCGCCTAGCCAGCACATCTCCCTTACCATTCATCCACTTTCCTTCCATACTAGGACTTCGCCAAATGTTTTCTTCTCCCATTATTCACTCACCCCTCTCGACACCGGAAACCCATACTCCCCACTCACCGACCATTTCCAATCCCTCTTGGATTTCGTCATCGGTTATGCAGTTAGCCTCAACATCGGCCTTCGTTATCTTCGATGCGTAAGCATATTTGTTCTCCATTGTTCGATAACATGATGCCTCAATCAAAGCCAATTCTTTGTCCTTTCTTGTAAGTTCCAAACGACATACAATGTTCCTAATTTCTCTTTCCATTTTTCTATCTCCTTTTACCAATACGTTGCTGGTTGATTTCTGAATCTAACAGGTTTGAAATCTGTTTCTTCTCCGACCTCTAAATCATCAAGTTTGTAATCACTCCAATGTGTAATTCGATGACGAGCGATTTCGACATATTCTTCTTCCATGTCTATCCCAATGAAATCGAAGTTTTCCATACAAGCCGCTATTCCAGTTGAGCCACTTCCCATAAATGGGTCAAGTACTGTTCCATTCTTAGGAGTCACAAGACGACACAAATAGGTCATCAGACTGATGGGCTTTACCGTTGGATGATTGTTCTTTGATGTGTATGCAGCGTTATTGGTTCTATCATTAGTAATAACTCCATCTTGTATTCTATTCCTCAAACCAAAATCGGCATATTTTTCCTTATCCTCTAAAGATTCTAAACCACCATGCCTCTCAGCCTGTGATGGCTTGGCACAATAGAAGAATCGTGATGCACCGCCTGTTCCATAATGTATTTCTTGGCGTTCACTATCATTAACACCTGAAAATGGATTGCTTTTGCTTAACTTTGGTGCGTGTCCGGCACTCAATTCGCCAGTTTGCTCATCAAGGATAGCACCCACTTCTTCATCAAGAATCACATTCGCAGGGAATCTTCCTGTGGTGATTTCACCATCAAAATCCTTCTTCAAACCACTTTCATAAACAGTATTCTTGTGTTTGTCAGCATCCCTTCCGTTCTTTGATGTGTCTTGCACTATATCTCCAACCCTGCAACCATCAATGTTTATCCCACCAGTCCCATGCTCAAGCACATTCTCAACAACCGTTCCTATCAATGGTTTGCGAGCAAGACAAATAGGTTCATTGGCGGGCTTGAGAGCCGTTCCCCAACCTTCCCATTGTTTTGCTTCGGGCGTAGCAGGGGCGGTAACATCAGCACTAACTGTTTTGAAACCATTGTTCCTTTCGGGCGAACCTGCATTGAACGATTCAGCAATTTTCCTTTTTCCCCTCTTTAGGTCAGCACCTTGCTTTAACAAAATATCTTGTCTTTGACCTATCACTTCTCGTTCCGCACTTGCGGCTTTGTCTATCGCTTTGCTGATGTTATGCGACTTTGGAAACCCACTTCCATATAGCCATTGTATGCAATCTCTCACTTCAAACCCAGCATCTTCGATATTGACTACCATTCGATGATAGGTTCTCGTTCCACTAAAGGCGAGTAAATGACCGCCGGGTTTCAAGACTCGTAATGCCTCCCTCCATATCTCAACCGAAGGAACGTCATAATCCCATTCTTTACCCATGAATCCGCCTTTGCTCGATTTACCACTATTACGAGCCGCACTCAATCCGTATGGTGGGTCTGTCACAATAGAATCAACGGAGTTATCCTCCATAGTTTTCATTACTTCTAGACAATCACCTAAGTGTAGTTTCATAATCTCATCTCCAATAAAAACTAAAGGTATTTTTCTTCAAAACAGGCTCGACAGAATTTACCAAAACGACTCATGTTCCACATTCTCCTCTTCCTTCTACACTCATCACATTGTGCTACTTCTGCGCTCATTCTTCTTCACCTCTCTCTAAAAATGGCTAGACATGGAGGACACAATAATACCGAATCTCTCCCGTCCCATACTATGGAATATTGCCATTTTCGGTCATTCGTTCCACAATGTTCACACTTCATTCTTCTTCACCTACCTTAGTCATAGAACAGTAGGTTCCCCATAACCAAGGTGGTACTTTCTCACCAGTTTTGGGGCAACTAGTACCCACCACTACTCCTTCTTCTACATCTCCTTCTGCTACCTCAACCATTTCTCTGCGTGTCAAGGCTTGGAAAATAGTTCCCTCTTTGTTTATGTAACGCATATACAACTTATCGCCAGCCAACAAATGATAATCATCGGGGTCTACGTTGAACTCGTCACCACTTTCAGGACAAGTAAAGATATACGCCCATAGTTCTATTTCATCAGTAGCACCATCTTCAAGCAATACTTCTTGTGTTGAAAGGAAACTTGGTGAGAATGTCTCAAGGGGCATATCTGCTAACCTAACACCACTTTGGTATTTCCATGACTGGGCTATCTCTAACTTGTGATGTTGCTCAAGCATGAATGCATCCTGTGGATTGGTTGGCGCTTCGTAATCAGCATCGTCACTCTCAGCCATATTCACACCAATGCTCATGAGTAGTGAAGCAAACCTAGCGTGGTTCTCCATTGCGTCAGCGTGTTTCATTCTCTTGACTAGTAGGAATGTATCGTCAGATGTTTTCTGATAGGTAAGACCTGAGCCATCAGGTGACCAAATGCCACCTACTGCTATCGAATCAAATAGTTCCTTAGCCCATTCCTGTATCTCAGGTGTTATTTCAAAACTCATAGATATTCCTCCCTTAGTTTTACATCATTCTTCAAATTCGGCCATGTGTGGAATTCATCACAAGCATGACAAGGATGGAATGTAAAAGTGTCAAACACTAACAGGTAATCCTCACCCACATCGTTCCCATTTGGACAAGAGTCGAGATGATATTTTGCAGGTGCAGCATACAACATATCTTCAGGTACATCGTTGTTATCTTCATCTTTCACTGTAATTCTTAGCCCACATTCTTCGATGAATCTTTCATCACCATCGTCATATTTTATTTTCTTTCCAACAAAGTTTTTCACTTTGAAATCAACATCTTCACGTTCTTCTTCCTGATATTTCATCTCATCATCTCCTTTGCGGCGGAAAGTTGCAGCATACCCAGCCCCACCGCTGGCTGGAATATAGTACGAGTGTTAGGGGGTTTGTTAATGTGTCTCATCTCCACCCCTCAATTACTATATTTGCTGGAATATGTTCTAGGCATGAAGCACACCTAGCATAATAAAAATCCACAGTCTTCCATACTCTTCCACATTCACAAATTCTTTTACCTTCTGTTTTTTCATTCTCCATTATATTTTCCTCCACATACTCTACAAAAGTTTTCTCCAATAATTCTAGGATGGTTGTAATTACAAATTTCTTTTTCCTTTTTTGTTGTCATCGTTACACCCCATCATCACACAATATCCTACTGACTTCCCACATTCACAATAAATCATATCAATCACCTCATAAATGAATATTCATCTTACTTCTAATCTCTTCAACATTCACACCTTTAATTTCGGCTAATTTAAGTAGCATTTTTTCCCATAACTCGTGTCGGGCTTCTATCCATTCCCTTCTATCCATCTCTTGATTTTTACATAATTCATAATACTCAGTTTGTAACTTATATGCTTCATCTAATTGCTCTTTTGTTGGTTGTTTCATTCAATCACCTCGTTCATATCAGGCCAGTCGAAAGACCACATTTTTCCACCTCTACNCCAACAATGGTCANNACTAGACATAAAGAATGTTTCACTTGGTGTCACATCTTCAACAAAACCATGTCGGTGAGCGAAATTTCGCAACCACTGTTTCACTGGTGAATACCCTTCTTCTCCTGCCCAGTCTNCTATTCTATCCAAAGCGTNTTGCCATGCCTGTTCATATTCCCCTACGTCTCTAAAAGTGAAATCNNAATTATCTCCTCGGTCTACTTGGTCTAATTGCCACTGAAATTCTGATACGACATAATCTCTCGATTCAGACTTTCTTTGTTTCATCAGCAAATTCTCAAAATATTCCCCATATATTGTTCCTAGTTCAATTACTTCTCCCATTGTATCATCTCCAATTATTGTTTCCTTTAAATACCCCAACTCAATCACTAATCCTTCTTGCTGTATGGGTAGGGGGTAATTTTAGACCCACATTCAGAACAATATTTGGGTCTTCCAACCAATCCCGCACCACAATTACTACAGTAATTTGGAAATGAAGAATTGTTAATTTCATGTATTCCTTTTAATCTCCATAATCCTCTTTTACTTCCCCTCATAAATTCATTTGGATGTTTTTCATACATTGTACCTTGTATATGAGTAACACTATTTGTGAGATGTTTTGTACCCATGTATATTACCCCTTCTTCTTCACCCTTTTCTTCTAACTTAGCCATTAATTCAGACCATCTCATTTCTGTTGGATTATCCTTGAGAATCTGATATACCACATCAGATACTTCATCAACATTATGATTTTCGGGGGGAGTTGAATCTAGGTAATACCTTCTTCCTCTAAATTTTCCTGTATATCTGATAGCATAATCATTGCTTTCAATTTCTTTTCTAATTATAGCCCAATTCATTTCTTTATCATCTAATAGACCTACTTCAAGTAAGTGTTCTGTGATTACATCTCGCTTCACATACTGATTTTTTTCTTCTAATAGAGAAATAATTTCAGAAATAATTTTGTCTAATTTTTCTTTTATTATTTTTTTGATTTGCATTCTTTGTTCAGCCATTCAATCATCTCCATTTATTGTTTCCTTTAAATATCCCAACTCAAACATCCTCTAAAAATGACGCTGGTATTTCTCCATCTGCTACCATTTCTTTCAGAAGTGTTTTGGTAATACCCTTCCTTTGTTCTGTGTCTCCACCATCAAGAATAGCCTTGACTACATCCCTTTTCTCTTCTATGAGTCTATGGAATCTCTCATCAATAGTTCCCTTGACTGTGAAATATATTGCGTGTACTGTATCAGCATCTTGACCTATCCTGTTGATTCGGTCTTCGGCTTGCTCTTCCCAAGATGATACCCATTGTCTCTCGATGAATACAACTGTATCTGCCTTCGTCAAAGTAAGACCTTCTTTTGCAGCCATACTACAAATGAGAACATCAATATTACCACCTTGGAAAGAATCTACAATCTCTTGCCTTCTCTTAGGTGAAACATCACCGTCAATTTTCTCAACTTGTAACTGGTCATTCATACCATCAACTAGTGATTTAATCACATCTTTATGATGTGCGAAAATCAGAATTGGTTTTTCGTGCTGCTCTTTGTATTCAATAACCCAATCAATGGTAGGTTTTATCTTGATTTTTCCACATTCGTGGCGTAATTCAGTTAGCATATTTAGAACGAAACCTGCTGGTAATGGAATACCACCTGACTTGTGAGAGGTATAGATATCCATCCAGCCTCTTTGAATTTCTTTGTACTTTGAATAATCTTGAGTAGATGGATTTACGAAAAACGGCTGGCGTATTTTATCCGGCAACTCACTCATAACTTCCTTCTTCAATCTCCTGATTGTGAAATCTCTAGTCAGATTATGCAACTCTTCTGTGTTGGTTGCCCCACCTGTATTCCAACCCCAACCATCGTGATAAGCACCAGCATATCTTCTGACATACTTGAGCCAACTAGAGAACTGAGAACTCCTAATCAGATTCAGCGTAGTGAAATACTCTTCCGGTCTACTGGTGATTGCAGTACCGGACAAACATAAAACGCCCTCAGTTTCTTTTGCGATTTCCAGTGTGGCGCTAGTTCTCTTAGCCTTCTTGTTCTTGAGATAATGGCTCTCATCAATGATGGATAAATTGAACTTCATGTTTTGCAACTGTTCTTTCCTTCGACTCATCAAATCATAATTGACGATAACGAAATCTGCTGGCTTGATATCACCAGTGAATCCATTGACAATCTCAACAGAAGCATCGGGCAGCCAACGATTAATCTCGTTAGCCCAGTTATATTTCACACCAGCAGGGCAAACGACTATCACAGGCCACTGTTCCTTGTGTAAGGCTGCATAGGCTATCGCTTGGATAGTCTTCCCTATACCCATGTCATCTCCGA
>JGI25132J35274_1000016_pt1 | contig 51006 bp, 75 predicted proteins | sample ETNvirenome_6_30_FD_35274 | JGI IMG/M metagenome (IMG submission 35274)
AATCTTTCAGAATCAAAGTATGAAGGAGGAGAGTTTCAACTAATACATCAAAAAAATAAAATAACTGAATTTTCACAAGGCGGTGACGCAATTTTATTTAAATCTTATCATCCTCACAAAGTATTACCTGTCACTTACGGATCGAGAAGAACTCTGGTAATATTTTTTAAAGGACCGAGATTAAGATGAAAAATAAAGAAAAAAAGAGAAATCCTATTGCTAAAATGCTTAGGGTGGGAAGTTTACTGTTCAAACAAAAAGTGGTACAATCAAAGAAGTTGTACAACCGAAAAAGGCTTAGACACTATGACAAAACTATGTGCTAGAGGCAAAGCGGCCGCTAAAAGAAAATTTAAGGTATATCCCAGTGCATACGCGAATGCATATGCTAGTAAGATTTGTGCGGGCAAAATAAAAGATCCATCGGGTACAAAAAGAAAAGATTGGGGACCTAAAAAAGCTAGTAAAGGTGCCGAAATAAAAATTAAAGAAGTTGCAAAAGGATTACATAAAGCATCTGCAACCCACAAAAAACAAGCAAATCAATTAGATTCTATTTCAGCTTATCAAGGAAAATTTATTAAACATGACTCAGCTGATATTAATTTATCAAATCCAAGTTCAATTGAGTACTATGGCGACTTGTTAAAATGAGTGAACGAGGTACATGTTGGCAAGGATATGTCCAAAAAGGTATGAAGAAAAAAGGGAACAAAATGGTTCCAAACTGTGTCCCAGCAGGTATGAAAAAAGGTGGACTTAAAAAATGGTTTTCAGAAAAATGGGTAGATATAGGATCACCAAAAAAAGGTGGAGGATATAAAGAATGTGGAAGAAAATCTGCAGATGGATCAAAAAGAAAATACCCCAAATGCGTGCCTGCTGCAAAAGCCGCCCGAATGACAGAATCGCAAAGGCGTTCTGCGGTTGCGAGAAAAAGAAGTAGAGCACAAGGAGTAGGTGGTAAACCTACAAATGTTAAGACATTTGCATCGAAAGGCGAGTTTACTAAACTATATTATGGTGGTATGATAGATCTATAATGGAGCAAGCAACAGAATATAAAAAATATCTTGAGGCATTGAGAAAAGCAACTCAAGCAGCTAAAGATAAGAAAAAAACAAAACCAATTAAACCAAAACAACTCTCTTGTGGTGGCATGGGTATAGCCATTAAAGGAGGAAACTTCAAAGGAGTAATGTAATGAAAAATGGAAGAATTAAAGTACAAGGTAAAATGGGTGGTGGAATGAATAAATACATGGGCGGTGGCTCTGTGAAAAAGAAACCAACAATGGCTAAAACAGGAAAGCTAATTGGTAAACAAAAAAATCTACCAAAACATTTACAAGAAAAAATATTAGCGTAAGGATGAAATGGCTACATCAGGAACTACAAGTTTTAATATCACAATTGATGAAGTTATCGAAGAAGCTTACGAAAGATGTGGCGTAAGAACTAATTCTGGTAACGATATTAAGTCAGCTAGAAGAAGTTTAAATTTACTTTTTTCTGAATGGGGTAACAGAGGTATAAACCTTTGGAAAGTTAAATCGAAAACAGAAACGTTAGTTAACGGACAAATAACTTACGATACACCGAGCGATTGTAATGATGTTCTAGAAGCTGTTGTAACTACAACGGGTGGAACTCAACAAAGTTTGACTAAAATTTCAAGATCAGAATACATTGCTATCCCTAATAAATCTGATACAGGCACTCCCTCTCAATATTATGTTGATAGACAACTTACACCTACAATTAGTTTATATTTAGCTCCAAGCACAGGTTCTGTAACTAATATTTTTTATTACTATTTAGCTAGAATTGAAGATGTAGGAGCATATACTAATACCTCCGATATGCCTTTTAGATTCTTTCCATGTATGGTATCAGGTCTAGCTTTCTATTTAGCTCAAAAAATAGCACCAGAAAGAATTCAAGCATTAAAATTATTATACGAAGACGAATTGAAAAGAGCATTAGATGAAGACGGACAAAGAACATCTGTATATATAACACCTAATGTTTATTACCCACAAGGATCCTAATGGCTTATTCAAAGGGTAAATTTGCACAATCAATATCAGATAGATCAGGTCAAGCTTTTCCTTATAGAGAAATGGTAAAAGAATGGAATGGTTCTTTTGTACATACGTCTGAATTTGAAGCAAAACATCCTCAGTTAGATCCTAAACCAAAGAAAGCTGATCCTGTTGCATTGTCTAATGCAAGACCACAAAGAGCTGCTCCTGTCACAGTGTATTTGGATCCTCAATATTGGGATGGTCAATTTTTATCAAATGGAATGCAGCCTCAAACTCCTCCATTAGAAGAAAATAACAAAAGAGAGTTACGAGGTTCATTAGGGAGTGTTACAATAACTATATCATGACGTTTGCAGAATTAATTCAAAAGATTAGAGATTACACAGAGGTTGATAGTACAGTATTAACTGATTCTATCCTTGACTCTATGATTAAAGATGCAGAGTTAAGAATTTCANGAGAAGTAGATGCAGATTACGAAAGACAGTATGTTACAAGTAATTTTAAACCTTCAAACAGATATTTAGAACTACCTAATAATGCTGTTTTTCAAGGTAATACATCTAGATTTAGTTTGTCTGTAAGAGCGGTAAAAGTTTTTAACACAAATAATTCTCCAACTACAACTGAAACTTTGGTCAAAAGAGATGTATCTTTTATAGATGAATATAATTCAACTGAAGCTACAGGAGTGCCAAAATACTATTCTAATTGGAAAGAAACCTACTTAATAGTGGCTCCTACGCCTAACAGTGCGTATAAAGTTGAGATAGACTATGTAATGAACCCTGATCATTTATCATCAACTAACACTACGACATATCTGTCTAACAACTATCAAGATCTATTATTTGTAGCTACGATGATGAANGCCTATGAGTTTTTGAAAGGGCCCATGGATATGTACAAACTCTATTCAGACAAGTATAATATAGCTATACAAAGTTTTGCGTTGGAGCAAATGGGAGCTAGACGTAGAGACGAGTATACCGATGGTGTGCCAAGGGTTAAAATTCCTTCACCATCACCAAATAATTAATTATTAAGGAGAAATTTTATGGCAATAACACAAGCAGTTTGTAATTCTTTCAAAAAAGAATTATTAGACGGTGTCCATGATCTGGATACAGGCGGGGACAATTTTAATTTAGCATTATATACATCACAAGCATCTCTAGGTGCAGCAACAACTTCATACACTACAGGTAACGAAGTTTCTGCTTCTGGTACGTATGTTGCTAANGGTAAACAATTACAATCGCAACAAACATCATTATCATCTACAACAGCTATTGTAGATTTCGCAGACTTATCTTTTACTGGAGTAACTTTAACTGCAAGAGGTGCTTTAATTTATAACTCAACTGACTCTAAAAAAGCAGTTTGTGTTTTAGATTTTGGCGCAGATAAAACTGCAACATCAGGAACGTTTACAATTCAATTTCCTAACTTTACCTCTACTGCTGCTATTTTAAGAATCGCATAATTTAGGAGCCCGTTGCTATGGCAGAACTTACTTACACAGTTACCGTAGCATCGGGTAACCTTTATGGCGGAGGAACGGGCAACGTCTTTTATTTNGACGGTGCTAGAAATTCTACAGGTCCAGGAACTGTAAGNTGGGTTTCAGGTGCAACTTTACGTTTTGAACAAAGTGATGCATCTAATGACGGTCATCCNTTAATTTTTTCAACAAATACTAGTACGTCTGGAATTATTTCTTCNGGAATAACTTATTATCTTGACGGAGCTAGCAACCAAGCAAANTACACAAACACAACTACATTCAATGCTGCTACTACAAGATACATTGAGGTAACACCATCTTCCGAAACAGATTTTTATTATTTGTGTTATATCCATGGAATTGGCATGGGAGGTGTTTTTGATATTACTCAAAATACATGGGGAGCAAAAACATGGGGATTTGGTACTTGGAATTTATTAGGGGATCAATCTGTTTCTGCAACTGGTGTAAACGTTACATCAGCAGTAAGTTCTGTTTCGTATTTTCCATCTGTTGGATGGGGTGCATTAACTTGGGGTTCTCAAGAATGGGGTGAATTTGAAAGTCCTGAAGCAGCTGTTACAGGTATCAGCATTGGTACATTTGCTATTGGAACTGAAAGCGTTACAGCAAACGCAAACATTATACCAACAGGCGCATCCNTAACATCAGCTGTAGGAAACGAAGTTGCTGGAACAAGTGCCGAGGCTCCAGTCACAGGTCAAAGCATGACTTCGAGCAGAGGCACAGTATTTGCTGGAGAGCTTGTAACTGTTGAAGTTACATCTCCTTCAAATGATCCATGGGGTAATGAAGCATGGGGTAATGGATTATGGGGTATAGGTGACGGAATTTCGTTAGTAAGTGGTGTTGAAGTTGGTATTGGAGAAGCGAATGTTTCTTTAACAGGACAAGGAATGTCTTCATCACTTGGAACTCTTGGTCAAGCTTCTATTTATTCTTTATCAGGAACAAACGCAACAGCTTCTCAAGGAAGTGCTTTTGGTGGAGAACTTACAATTGTTGAAGTTACATCTCCTTCTAATGACCCTTGGGGAAATGACACATGGGGAAATAGCCTTTGGGGTAATGGTGATGGAAATACTTTAATAACAGGTGTTGAAGTCATAATCCCATCAGTAGACACTATTACTACGGGACAAAGCTTAACTACAAATGTAAGTTCAGTAAGCGTAACAGCGGACGCAAACACAGGTGCTTTAACGGGACTATCAACAACTTTCTCTTTAGGAACAGCCGTATTAGACGCAAATACTATAGCTTCTCCTTCAGGAATATCTCTAACACCAACTCTTGCGAGTGCGGTAGCTGGAGCAAGTGCTGAAGCACCAGTAACAGGATTGCAAATCAACGGTTCTGTTGGTACAATTAACATAAATGCCTGGGCAGTAGTAGATCCAGATATAACTAACACTTGGACGGTTATTGACGAGGCAGCATAGATAAACTATACTTTTTAAAACAAGGATTAATATATGGCATCAAGTTATTCTACAGATTTGAAACTCGAATTAATGGTAACAGGGGAAAACTCTGGTACTTGGGGTGATAAAACTAATACAAATTTAAACTTAGTTCAACAAGCGATTGCAGGTTATGAAGCAGTTTCTATTGCAGGTGGCGCACAAACGACAGCGTTAGCAATGACAAATGCAACTCTTTCAAATGCAAGAAACGCAGTAATTGAATTAACAGGAACTATTACAGGTAACCAAATTGTAACAATTCCTAACAGCATTGAAAAAGTATACATAGTCAAAAACACAACTTCAGGCGCGTATACTGTTCAATTTAAAACAGTAAGTGGCACAGGACCAACTTTTGCTACCACTGATAAAGGTACAAAAATTCTTTACGCTGATGGGACTAATGTTACAGATTTATTTTCAGAATTATCACAATTAAATTTGACTAATCAAAATGAAGTAAGATTCGAAGATTCTACTGGAGGAGAGTATGTAGGTTTGAAAGCACCTGCTACTGTGGGTTCTAGTTTTTCTTTGACCTTACCAACAGCAGATGGCTCAAGTGGTAATGGGTTAACAACAAATGGCGCAGGAGCGTTATCTTTTTCTGATGTAGCTTCAACAGGAAAAGCTATTGCAATGGCACTAGTTTTCGGATAAATTATAATTAAGGAGATATAAAAAATGGCAGCACCAAATCTAGTTAACGTTTCAACGATTACAGCTAAGTCAGTTCAAGCTACTTTGGGCACTACTGTAACAACAGAAATTTTAGCGAACGCATCATCATCAAACAAAGTTTTTAAAATTAACAGTATTATTATAGCTAACATAGACGGCAGTAACTCTGCTGATGCGACTGTGGCTATTACAAAAAGTGGTGGTTCACCAATTAAAATTGCAAGCACAATTGCTGTAGCAGCAGACTCAACTTTAATATTAATTGATAAAAATTCTTCTCTGTACTTAGAAGAGGGAGATAATATCGAAGCAGGAGCTAGTGCAGCTAGTGACTTGACTATCACTATAAATTACGAAGAACTAAGTTAATAGGAGGTCTTAATAATGGCACAAGGACAAGGTGGTATTATAGGCACTCCAAACATTCCAGTTAATTCTGTAGCTGGATCACCTGCAGTTAATTCATTTACTTCAGGCGGAACTTATACTGCATCACCAGGCACTAAATTTGTAGAATATCTTATTGTCGGTGGTGGCGGTGGCGCGGCTCGAATTGGGGGCGGAGGAGCAGGAGGATATAGAACAAACTATCCATCTCCTGTAGCAAATGCTCAACCTGTATCAGGTGGATCAAGCTACCCTGTCTCAGTTGGAGGCGGAGGCGGAGGTTTCTGCGGTGACTATCAACAAGCAAACAATGGTGGTTCTTCAAGTGTATTTGGAATTACATCTGCTGGAGGCGGAGGTGGCGGCTCATGGAATGGCCAAGCTGGACGACCTGGCGGCTCGGGAGGCGGAGGTTCTCAGGGTGGAAGCGGAGGAAATGGTAACATTCCACCTGTAAGTCCACCTCAAGGAAATCCTGGAGGAAATAACAATAGCCGTGGAGGTGGCGGAGGTGCTAGCCAACCAGGAGCTTCTGCTGGAGGACAAGGTTCAGAAAATGCAATTTCATCACCTGGAAATTTTTACGCTGGAGGCGGAGGCGGCTCTGACGGAAATTATGCTGGAGGTACAGGAGGCGGAGGTGAAGGTTCACCTGGAGGCCAAAATGGAGGCGATGGCCGAGGTGGTGGAGCAGGAGCGAATCACGGTGGCGGCACAAGAAGTGGCGGAGATGGTATTGTAATCGTAAGAGAACTTGATGCTTTTTCAGCTTCTGGTGTATGGCCAACTAAACAAGTCTTTGAAGCAATTAAAGATGGAAATTGGAAATCAGGATAATGGCACATTTTGCACAAATTAATTCAGACGATAATATTGTAATTAAAGTAGTCATAATGGACGATGCACAATGCGCTGCTAATGGAGGAGTTGATTCTGATCAGTGCGCAACTTGGGTAAATTCTACTATTCCTGATGATGCATGGACTGCAGACACATATTACGATGGAAACTATCCGCAAAACACATACGTTAAAAGATGTGATAAAAAAACTCAAAACAATGAACATGTTGATGGAGGTACTCCATTAAGAGGAAATTATCCTGCACAAGGATATACTTACGATTCTGCAACAGATAAATTCATACCACCAAAACCTTATTCTAGTTGGGTGTTTAACACTAGNAGATGTGATTGGGAACCAAGCTTNGGTTTTCCAACAAGAAACCATGGTGAAAAAGCAATGAATTGGACTTGGGATGATGAGAATGCAAGATGGATTGGTCAAGATTTTGAAAATACTACATCTTTAGTTTGGAGTTCTACTTCTACTTCTTGGGAAATACCAAGTTAATTTGCCTTTTAATTAAAGTAAGTGTATAAACTTACTCATGTCAATTGAAATCATAGAAGATTTTTTACCACAAGACGCTTTTACAAATTTACAAAAATTTGTAATGAATAATAGTTTTCCGTGGTTTTATCAAGACTTTGTGATTGATGAAAAAGATCCTCTAGATAATATTTTCTTAGCACATTTATTTTATAAAGATAATAGACCCAATAGCGAATTTTATGACATGGTTTGTCGGCCTTTCTTGGATAGATTNAAACCTAAAGCAATAATAAGAATAAAAGCAAATTTATATTTGAATCAACAAAAAATAATTAAACATAGAATGCACACTGATTTTGAATATCCACATAAAGGTGCACTCTTCTTTTTTAATACAAATAATGGAAAAACCATAATTGAAGATCAAGAAATAGAGAGTAAACAGAATAATTTAGTTTTATTTGATTCTTCAAAACCTCATGCTAGTACNACATGTACAGANAANAAAGCAAGAGTTACTTTGGTTTTTAATTATTTATGATTCTAAAAAATTATTATTGGGTTTTCGAAAAAGTTTTGTCTGAAGAGTTTTGTAACAAACTTATTACACACGGAAACAATTTAAGAGAACGAAAGGGCACAACAGGAGATGCCGATAAATACATTGAAGAACAGCTTGTAAATAGATTTGACGTTACAAAGAACCAGTTGTTAAAAGAGTTTGAAGAAAAAACTAAAAAAAAGCGAGATTCAGATGTTGCTTGGATAGACGAAGAATGGCTTTACAAAGAACTTTGGCCTTATGTTAATACAGCTAACAAAAATGCAGAATGGAACTTCGAAGTGAATCATTCTGAATCAGTGCAATTCACTAAATACAAAATTAATCAATTTTATAATTGGCATCCAGATTCTTTTGATGGGGCTTATGAAAATCCAAAACAAGAAAACTTTTATAAGAAAATAAGAAAATTATCTATGTGTGTTAATTTAAGTGACCCATGTGACTATCAAGGAGGTGAACTAGAGTTTCAATTTAGAAATAAGGATGATGCACTCATAGTTACAAAAGAAGATAGATTCAAACCAAAAGGAAGCGTGATAGTTTTTCCATCTTTTGTTTGGCATAGAATAACACCAGTGACACAAGGAACTCGATATTCTCTTGTCTCTTGGTTTTTNGGATACCCTTTCAAATGATGTATAGTCTATTTCCAACGCCTNTGTTTCATGAGAATCATAAACATTTATGTGATAGATTTAACAGTTCACAAAATGATTTTAAAATTGTGTCAGACACTTTATTGGACAAAGGCTTTGAACTTATAAAAAGAATGGGTTTAAAAACAGATTATAGTTCTCTTAAAATTAAAGATATATGGATAGAAACATTTAAAGAATATTCTAATCAAGAATATCATGTTCATTATAATAGTTTAGTAAGTGGTTTTTTATTTTTAGAGGTAGGCAAAGATACATCCTTCCCTATTTTTTGTGATCCAAGATCTAATACACTTTTATACAAAGATATAAATGAATTAGAAAATAAAGACGAGGTATCCGCTATGTCAGAGAGAGTAAATATAAAACCGCAACAAGGTGATTTAATAATATTTCCATCGTACTTACCCCACATGTTTACTGTACAGAAAAATAATAATATTTTAAGATTTATACATTTCAACTTACATGACAAATTATAATTTTCATAAAGATGGTTTTACAATAATTAAGAGCGCTGTCTCTAAGGAGATAGCAGATTTTGCTCTTAGATGTTTATTGTTAAGAAGAAAGGTTACTGACCATATGTTCAAAACAAATTATTTAAAAAAAGATAGTATAGATTTTGGAACATGGAATGATGCTCAAGTGCCTGGTACGTTCTCAATTTATGCATCAATAGAAAATGAAGTTTTTTTGATAGAGCTTAAAAATATAATGGAAAAAATAACAAATAAAAAATTATATCCAACATACTCATACTCAAGAGTTTATGAAAAAGGAGATGAATTAAAAAAACACACTGATAGGTTTAGTTGTGAGATATCAACTACACTTTATTTAGGAGGCGACCCTTGGCCTATATATATTAAGAATGAGAATACAGATGTTGAAGTCAATCTAGAAGAAGGAGATATGTTAGTTTACAAAGGTAACATCCTAGAACATTGGAGAAATAAATTCGAAGGAGAATTATGTGGTCAAGTGTTTTTGCATTATAATTCTGTAGATACTGAAAACGCAGAGTATAATAAATTTGACACAAGACCTTTTATAGGTTTACCTGTTTCTTTTAAAAATGAAAAATAACCTTACAATTTATAGCAACATAATACCCATAGAAATATTAAAGAATAATTTTTTAAGCTTTCCACAAAATCTACCAAAATACTACAAAAATATACCAAGGCTTTTTAATCGTTCAGAGACAAGCACTACAATTAAAACTTGTCCTGGATTCGTAAACTATTTTAGAAAAGTATTAGTTTTCACATCTCCTTTTGATATGGAGTTTCTAGTGTCTAATAATAGGTTAGAGCAGTGGGCAATGGGTAATGGCGATTTTAATAATCTTATGAGTGTGACAACTCATAGTAACTCACAGCTGTTGGATTATGTACAAAACGATAATTATCAATTTGTAATAAAGATATGTATGTTTAATTATATTCAATCAGATGCACCTTTATATTTTCATAATGCTTCATGGGAGTTTAGAAATTGGGAATGTCTTCCTGGTGTAATACATCCTAAAGATATACCAACTGATTTAAATATGTTTTTACCTGTTAGGAAAGAGACTGATAAAATAGTTATCAAAAAGGACGAACCATTATTTTATATGTCTTTTGAAACACAAGATGATATTGAACTACATTTTTCTAATAAAAAGTTTGATCTAACAAGCCATACCAATACTTTAAGCTATAAGTTTTCTATACTGAAAGATAGAATACTTGGTAAAAAAATAGTATAATAAGCCATATGCCATTAGCTAAAGTACCATTCGCAGCAGGTTTTAACAAACAAATCACAGCAACCCAGGCTCAAAATGTTTGGATTGATGGTGATAACGTGCGTTTTAGATACGGCATGCCTGAAAAAATAGGAGGATGGAATCAATTAAATGCAAATGATTTAGTAGGTGTTGCTAGGCAAATGCACAATTGGTTTGATTTAGATGGTAGAAGGTACTCTGCAATTGGAACAAATAGAATTTTAGCTATTTATTATGATGAAATATTTTATGATATAACTCCGTTAGATTCAGTTAGAACACAAGCGAACTGTGACATCACCACTACTAATGGTAGTAACATAGTGACTATCACTACACCAGCTGATCATAATTTACAAATCACAGAACTTGTAGCATTTTCTGCTGCTACAGGATTATCAGGAACTAGTTTTACATCTGCTAATTTTACCGATAATCTTTTTGAAGTTTTGACGGTTCCGTCAACAACTACTTTTACTATTCAAATGCCATCAAACGAATCGACAGGATCCGTAACAAATAATGGATCTTTAACACTTACACCATACATTGATATAGGTAACTACATCCAACAGCCTGCTTATGGTTTTGGTACTGGTACTTGGGGTCTATCTACATGGGGCACATCAAGAACATCTTCTAACTTAATCCTTGATCCAGGCCTGTGGTCATTAGACAATTATGGTCAAACACTAATAGCTACTGTTCATAACGGCCCAAGTTTTTCTTGGAATCCTGTTGCAGCAGATACAAATGCTCTTGTTACAAGAGCGGTAGCTTTATCTGGTAACCCTACAAAAAGTGTGGCTACCATTGTTTCTGACAGAGATAGGCACTTAGTTCATTTAGGAACAGAAACTACAATTGGAACAACTACGACACAAGATAAAATGTTTATAAGATTCTCTGACCAAGAAGATTTAAACACTTATGCACCTACTTCTACTAACACTGCTGGAACTTTTAGATTAGATAGTGGAAGTGAAATTATCGCAGCGGTAAAAGGTAAAGATTACATTTTTATTCTTACAGATACAGCCGCCTATATTATGCAATTTGTAGGCCCACCTTTTACATTTAGTATAAAACAAGTTGGGACTAATTGTGGTTGTTTGGGTCCGAATGCTGCAGTATACGTCAACGGAGCTGTATATTGGATAAGTGATGAGGGTGGCTTTTTTGTTTTTGATGGTACTGTAAAAGCTTTACCATGTTTAGTAGAAGACTTTGTTTTTACATCAAATGGAAATAATTTAGGATTAAATTTTTCTGCAGGTAAAATAACATTTGCTTCACATAATAGTTTGTTTAGTGAAATAAATTGGTTTTATCCTAAAGCAGGTTCAAATAATATAGATAGAGTAGTAACTTATAATTATGACGAGAATGTATGGACTGTAGGAACTTTAGCTAGAACAACTTATTTTGATCAAGGTGTATTTCCGTTACCTTATGCAACAAGATTTTACACAACAGGAACAGGGACTTTTCCTACTGTACAAGGGATCACGAACCAAGGCGCCAGTAGATTGTATGAACATGAAAGTGGTTTAAACGAAGTTGATGCTAATGGAACTACTACTGCAATACAAGCCTTTATACAATCAGGAGACTTTGAATTAGACGTTGAAGGAAACGGTGAGTATTTTATTAAGATTAGAAGGTTTATTCCTGACTTCGGTATTCTATCGGGTCAAGCAAAGGTGACTTTAAATTTAAGAGCTTTTCCAAATGATACACAAGCATCTTCACCTTTAGGTCCGTTTACAGTAACACCAACAACAAAACAAATTCATACACGTGCAAGGTCAAGATTAGCTAGTGTTAAGATTGAAAATGACGCTGTAGATCAAAATTGGAGATTAGGGTTATTTAGATTCGACATTCAGCCTGACGGACGTAGATAATGCAAGTAAAAGATATCTCTATTGAGTATTTCAAAAAGACAATACCTTTTTCAAAGGACTATTTAGAATTTGTAAAAAACCAAAAACTCAATCATCATGAGACACAAAACAATAATTATGATTATGACGAACCCAATAAAGAACTGTTAGATCTTACGCTTAAACAGCTTGATCCTTTTTTCAAAGAAGTAGGTATTTATCTAGGTTATAAAAAATATGGTTTAGTAAAAGCTTGGATACAACATTATGAGAAGGGTCATTTTCACGATCTGCATACTCACGAATCAATTAAAGATTTCTATTCTTTTTCATATATTATTGATTGTACCGAAGATTCTTCTCACTTAAATTTATATAATCCAGGTTATCCTTATTTGAGTTATTATGCAAAAAAAATTAAACCTGAGATAGGATTGTGCACACTGTTTCCTTGTTTTTTACCTCACTCGGTTGACCCAAATAAAGATAATGTTAGACTAATAGTAAGTGGTAATATTAAATGGCAAAAATAACAGCATACATACCAGAACCAAAAGAACAATACGATGTTTCTAATCAAAGACAAATATTAGAATCAGTTGACGTAATAAAACAACAATTAAATTTTTCATATCAAAAAGACTTGAAAGATGAACAAGAAGCGTTTAATTATTTTATATCATGACAATTCAATATAAAAATCAAGGTTTCAAACAAGCCGATACAAGTAAAACTACGGTGCTGACTTGTCCAACTGATGCAACAATAATTATTAAAAGTGTTTACTGTGCAAATAATGATGCCTCATCAGCTATATTAGTTAACATGAATTTAGTAGATTCTTCTGCTTCAAGCACTGAATATGAATTTTTTAGGGATGATGTTCCAGCTAAATCACAAATCAACGCCACCCCTCAAGGTTTAAATTTAGAATCGGGAGATGCAATAACAGTAACAGCAGCTACAGGAAGTAATAAAATTCAGGGTGCTGTAAGTTATGCATTGATAGATAGATCACAAGAAAATGGCTAAGGTAAAATTTCTTAATTTCACACCTAGACCAAAGCCAAGAAAACGTCCAAGGCGTCATACAAAAAGACTTAACAAACATAAAAAAAGATGTTATAAGCGCTACAACCGTCAAGGAAGGTAGTAATGACAAATAAAACTGTTAATATCGGTGGACAAGAAGTTCCTGTAGTCCAAGCCACAGCAACTGAAGAAATATTAAATAAAAGAACAGGAAAAAAATATGCTAGTAAAGCTGATTTTGATAATGATGTTGCTGATCCCAATAGTGACACTACTAATGATGATTTACAAATCAACCAAAAAATAACAGTTGATTCTTTAGAAGTTTTTGGTAAAACCGAATAATGCAACCATACGGTGGAACTGAAATCCAATTTGATTATTTAAAAAAATTTGTTGAGTATTCTTTATTAGACGCTGTTCAAATAACAACATCTGTTCCTGAAAAAGAACCTTTACATCCTGTAAAACCAAATATTCTTTGGTTAAAAAATTCTTATGATCAACCTAACTTACACAACTGGTTTAAAGATAAAAAAAATCATGACAAGTATGATTGGTATGTATTTAATAGTCATTGGAGTTACGAGAAATATAGGTATTTTTTTAAAATACCAGAAGATAAATGTACTGTAATAAAAAATGGAATAGATTATGATGAACTTATTTTAAAAAATGATTTCACTCCACAGCCAAAACTTAAGATGTGTTACATTTCTACACCATGGAGAGGTTTAGAAATTGCTTTAGACTCTATGGAAGCAATAAAAGATCCTGATATATCTCTTGATGTATTCTCATCAACAATTATTTATGGAAAAACTTTTTACGAAAATAACGATGAGCCGTATAAAGAGCTCTACGAAAAAGCAAAAAGTTTATCAAATGTAAACTATATGGGGTATTGCCCTCACGACAAACTATTGGGAAAGCTTAAAGACTATCAAGTTAATTGTTTTCCAAGTATATGGGAAGAAACTTTTTGTATATCAGCTATGGAATCTTTAGCTGCTGGTCAAATGCTTATAACTACTGACCTTGGCGCTCTTCCAGAAACATGTGCAGAATTTCCAATATACATACCTTACACATCAAATAAAAAAAATTTAAAGATACAACTAGCAGAAGCTATAATAGAAACAAAAGAAATATTAAAAAGAGATATTTCACAAGGTCTTAAATTTCAACAATCTTATTATAAAAGGTTTTATGATTGGAAAGTAATAGGAAATTTTTGGACTAATTTTTTAAAAGGAGCATTAAGTGTCTACAGAAACAAATAAAAAGAGTTTAATGGTATGCACACCTATTCATTCAGAAGTGTCAATGCATTACATGAAAGCTTGTCTTGATTTACAAAAGGAATGTTTACTTAATAAGATAAAAGTTACGTTTCAGTTAATGAAGTCTAGTCTAGTTACACAGGGAAGAAACTTGTGTGTATCAGCTTTCTTACAATCTGATGCTACACACATGCTGTTTATAGATTCAGATATTGATTTTACAACAAGATCTGCTCTTAGACTTTTTAAGTGTGAACATGAGGTTTCTTTAATTCCTTATCCAATGAAAACAGTTAATGAAACAAAGTTTAGAAAAGACTTAGAAAAAAGACCTGATGATAACTCAAATACATACGGTTTAATTTACCCTGTAACATTTGGTGATGAAAATAAAATTGAACCAAAAAATGGTTTTGTTGAGGTAATTAAAGGACCAACTGGTATGATGATGATTCAAAGATCTGCTTTTGAAAAATTAATGAAAGAATATAATGAATTAAACATTATTCAACAAACCATGGTCAACGGTGAGATGACAGAAAGACCGTTTTACTTTAATTTTTTCGATTCGTATTACAGCCCAAAAACAAAAACATATACAGGAGAAGACTTTTATTTCTGTAAATTATGGACCTCTATGGGAGGTAAAATACATGCTCTAATAGACGAGGATATAGCGCATGTTGGAGAGTTTAAGTACTCAGGTAAGATGTTTAATGAATTCGTAAAAACAGGCTGATATTGATTAAATGCTCTATAACAGTTAAAATAATAAAATTAACATGTTATTATTTTAATTATGGATCCATTTACAATAGCCCTTGCCACTTTTGGCGTACAAAAACTTAGAGGAAAATCAACTAGAATGGCATTGAAAGATGCTGCCCTAATGGGTGGCTTAGGACAGTTTGCAGGTATGGCAGGCTTTGGTCCTTTCAAAGCTTTTGGTTCAACATCATTACCTGGAATGACAGGACAATTTTTAGGAGCAAATCCTGCAGCAGGAACAGTGGGTCCTGTAACAGCTCCTACTTTTGGAGAACAATTTGCATCGACTACTGCAGGGGGCGGTATAGATAAATTAATTGGAAACAAAGCTATGACAGCTGATCAAATAAAAGCAGCTAAATTAAAAGGAGCAGCGGCTGAAAAAGCAGCTAAAGGTTCAGGATTTATGGGATTAGGTACAGGAGAAAAATTAGGATTAACATTAGCTGCAACTTCATTACTGGAAGGTGACGAAGAAGTTAAACCACCTTTTACCGATGAAGATTATCAAAAAGCTTATGAAAAAAATAAAAAAGAATTAGAGGGTATAACTGAAGGGTATGATTATGGCACGGATGTCCAGCCTCAATCAAACATTTATGATTATACATCTCAAGATACACCTTACACTTTTAATAAAGGAGGAATTGTAAGTACTTTACCTACTTATAATACAGGTGGCATAAACTATTTACCATCTAAAGCTGATCATGATGAACATGATGTTAACAATTATGTAAGAGCTTCAGGATACGTAGAAGATGGAGCTGGTGCTGGAGATAAAGATGAAGATACTATGCTTGCACAACTTGCTGACGGAGAGTTTGTATCAAGAGCTGATGCAATTCTAGGAGCAGGTATATTAGAAGGAGGAAACCCAAGTGATATGAAAGATATGAGAAAAAAGGGTGCAGCCTTCTTTTATAGTCAACAAGCAAAATTTAAAAGAATTTTTGATTTATTAGATGCTGCCAGAAAAGAAAAGAATTAAAAAGGAAGTCAATGTATTATACATTGATAGTAAAAAGGTTAATGAGTATTGGAATCTTGTTGATTTCATGCTTAGGGAAGGCTTGAAGTTTGATGGCTACCCTATGAACATAGAAGATCTTAAAGCAGGTCTTTTAGACAGATCCTATCAACTATTTATGATGTTTGGATCTGACGATGGTGAAAAGTACAAAGTGTTTGGTGTATTTGTCACTAGAATAATGGAGTTACCAAACTATAAACAATGTGAAGTCATATTGTTAAAAGGAGAAAAAAGAGAATTATGGCAAGACGAAGCAGCGGATGCAATAGAAAATTTAGCGATACAAGAGGATTGTCAAAAAATTGCTGTTCATGCTCGTCCTGGTTGGAAAAATTTTTTAAAGAGTAAACAATGGGAAGTAAAAAGATATTTATATACAAAGGAGTTAAAATAAAATGAGTTTCATCTTCGGAGGCGGGGGTGGCGGTGGAGGTGGCTCCACTTCAGGCACTCAAGTATCGATAGCTAGAGAAGCACCAGAAGTAGAAAGCCGAAAACTAGCTTTATACGATCAAGCAGCTAAACTTGCTACTAACCCTGTAAATATTCCTGCATTTCAAGTTGCAGGTCCTAGTGGATTAGAACAAGCAGGATTTACTCAAGCAGGTACAACAGGCGTTGGAGCTGGAACAACTGCAGCAGGTATAGGTTCAGTTCTTGGTTCTATGCAAGGTCCTAACATTGCACAGTTTTTAAATCCTTATCAATCTTATGTAACTGATGAAATAGCAAGACAAGGTCAGATGGCACAAAATCAACTTGCAGCAAACGCAGTTCAAGCAGGAGCTTTTGGTGGAGGCAGAGAAGGTGTTCAACAAGCTGAGTTACAAAGAGCTACACAATCGAACATTGGACAATCTTTAGCTGCAGGATTTCAAAATGCAGCAGGATTAGCTGCACAACAACAAGGCATACAACAATCTGCTGGACAATTACTAGGTGCTTTAGGTGGACAACAACAAGCCATGCAACAAGCAGACATTCAAAGTTTATTGCAAGCAGGAGGTGTTCAAAGACAATTAGGACAACAAGCATTAGATGCATCAAGACAAACTCAATTGGCAAGATCATATGAGCCTTATCAAAGATTAGAATTTTTAAAAGGTATCATGACAAATTTACCTACTACCCAGTCTGCTGTAACAGCAACCACGGCCCCAGGCACTAACCCGTTAGCACAAGCGGCAGGATCAGGGATAGGAGCATATGCTGCTTACAACATGATGGGAAGAGGAAGATAATGAATGATCCAGTTTTAAAAAGAAAACTGTTTGCTAACAGAGCAAGACACTTTAATCAAATACAAACAGGTAATGTTCCAGGTCACTTTTTAGGTGGTATAGGAACAGCTTTTAATATTTTAAGTAGAGTAGGACCTGCAGCTGTGCGAGGATACAGAGCATTCAAAGCTGCGAGAGCTGTACCAAAACAACCTTCTGGATTTATGACAGGTGGTAATCAACCTAATTTAGCTACAAGAATAATGGGAACACAAAAAGGTTTAAGAACGACAGGCGTAGGTGGGTTAGAATCAAGAGCTATAAAAGCAGGTAGAATACCAAGAGGAGCAGTTACAGGTGCTGAGTTAGCCCTTAGTGCACCTATTGCAGCTGGAAGTGTCAACGAAATAGGATCAGGAGTAATGAAAGGTGACTACGGACAAGTTGCAGGTGGTTTAGGAGGTCTTTTACTTTCAGCACCTTTAATGGGAAGAGCATTGAGAATGGCTGGAATGGGTAAAAGAACAGGAAAGATTGGTAAAGTAAAAGAAGCAGTGGGGGCTACTGGTAAAGGTATAACAAAATTGACACCGAAAGGTTCATTGCTTGCTGGTGGTGCACTTCTTGGCACAGGAGCTGTGTTTGCACAACCTGATACTGCAGGTAAAAATCAAGTGTTGGGAGATCCAATCGATATACAAATTAAACAATACGAAAAAGATAACAATGTAAAATTGACTGATGCTCAGAAACAAGCAGTAAAAGATCGATTAGTAGCTGCACAAACAGATGAAAAACTTACAAGTGCTGATCCTTCAAATTTAGTTCCACAGATACAAAAAACACAAAAAGTAACTTCACCATCTGGAGATGCTTCAGCAGAAGAAGTTGAAGAAGAAATTGTAAGAACAAGTAACAAAGAAGAATCAGGTAAAAAATTATCTAAACAAACATTAGAGTTTCAAAAATTTTCAAAAGAATTAGAAGACTTAACAGGCACTAAAGATGATACAAACAATTTGATTTTACTTAAGTTAGCTTCAGGTTTAGTAACCAAAAAAACAGGTGAAAAGGGAGTAAGAGGTTTATTAGATGTTACAGGACAAGCGGTAGGCGAAACAGTTGATACTGCTATAGCTCTTAAAGCAAAAGAAAAAGATAGAAAAAATGATTTAGCTGTTGCCTATTTAAAAGCTAAAAAAGATGGAACAAACCAATTTCAAGTTACCGCAGCAACAAATAGATTCTTAGTACAAGATCCTGAAGCAATTGGTGGTCAAAAAGTAATTGATATTAAAAATTTTGATAGTGGCCCTTACAAAGGTTATGAAGCTGTAAAAAGAGATAATGGTGATGGCACTTTTACTTGGGTGTTAGCAACTAATTTGGATTTAGAGGGTGCAGTAAATGTTGGTAAAGCTGGAGATAATGCAAGTTTGAGAAAACTTAGAACACAATTATCAGGACAAAATTTAGGTTACGGTATGGCTAAATTTGTAAATGACTTACCTGAAAATTTAATAGGTCCAAGAGGATTGTTCTTATCTGGTTCAGAATCAGTTATTGGTGCTGCTGATGCAATTATTACAGGTGAAGCAGGTTCAAACCCAGACGCTTATATTCAATCATTAGTTTCAAATAATGCAAAAGAAGATGAGAAAGCATTAATACAAGAAAATTTAAGAAAAGATTTAGAAAAAGCTAGGGAGTATACTCTGAAAGATAGAGCAAGGTTTAATATACTTAGACCAAATGACGAAGAACTAGCAAAAATTACAAAAGCAAAATTAATTGAAGTTAGATTAAAATACTTACTTGCAAACGCAAATAAACAAGAAGACCGTTTAACACAAAGAGATATCGATGCTGCTGGTGAGCTTACTAAAATATTCACACTTGACTCACCAAGAAAAATCAAAGGTAACTATGTTGCAATTATGAATGACTTAAATGAAAAATTTGCTGAAACATTAAACAGTTATCAAAATGCAGGTGGAAGTAACAAGTTTGTTGAAGGTTTAACTAATATACCTTTAGTTCAAGACTACACATTTAAAAAAGATTCTAAAAAAGCGCAAGATAATATAAATGCAATATTAGAAACTATTAATATAGGAACAAAATAATGGCTACTGTAAAACAAATACAAGAGGCTTTAGATAACAAATCCCTCGATGTAAGAACTCTAAACGATGATCAAAAGTTTGCGGTAGACGCATTATTGAAATCAGGTCAACTTAAAGGGTATGGGGGTATCAACGAAGTAGCTGCTGAACAAAATGCTGCTATGGAAATTCTAGCAGCACAAAAACAAAAAAAATTACAGCCGTTTGAAACTGCTACAGGAATAGGTAGAGCAGATTTAGAATTAGTAGGAGATGTTACAGGTTCTATAATTCCATATATTAAAAATAGAGATATGCTTGTAAAATCTTTAATTGCAAACAATGCTAAAGCAGAATTTGGTGTAGATGAAAGAGCTATTATTTCACCTGGTAAAATAGATAAATATCAAAAACTACTTGCAAAACTACCGATGGTAAGAGGTTCTAAGTTATTAGGAAGATTAGCTAATGTTGCTGGTAAAATGCGTGATTTTGTAAGACAAGGTCCAGGTAATATTAGATTGAAAGGCCCTACTCCATTTCTATATACAGAAACACTTTCTCAAATTGGTGGTTCTGTAGGAGCTGGTTTAGGTTCATTAACATTTGATGCAGCTAATTTAATGACTGATTTTGCTGCAACAACTTCTGAAGATTTAGCGAACGTAAGTGAAGATGATATTAGAGCTTTACCTGTTGGAGAAAGATCTTTAGTTCACGCAGCAGATGCAATGAAAAATGCTTTGTACTTTAATTTTGGAGCATTTGCATTAGCCCCTATGCTTTCGCTTATGACAAAAGGATATAGATCTGCAATTGGTTTAGAAGGCGATAGAGCTTATGACTTAGCAAAAAAAGCTAGAGAACAATCTATTCCTATAAACACTCAAGCACTCATAGATGAGAATGTAGGTTTTGTAGCTAAAGGTTTAAAAGATGCAGGAAAAACAATTACTATTTTCCCTGCAGTTGGTGGTCCACAAAAAGCTGCAAGAGCAGCTATAGAAAAAGAAACTTACGGTAGAATGATTGATATTTTAGATTCATCAGTTCCATATGCGGATGCTCAAATTCTAAGTTATGGTGCAATCAATCAGGTGAAAAAGAATTTCAAAGAATGGAATAACATTATCGATCAACAATACCTAAGTGTAATGAGAACTGCTGAAAATATTGGTGGAGGAAATATTCCTTTTATTAGAATGGATAATTTACTTAAAGAAGCAAAAGCTATTAAACAATATTATTCTGAAGTTGCTAGTCCTGTTGGAGGTAGAATTGAAGATCCAAGAATAAGACAAGAAGTAGATGTATCTATGGATCCACTATTGAAGTATTTAGATGCAATTCAAAACACTTTCGAATACAACGTAAGTGGAGTTACAGGTAAACAATATGTTGATTTTCATAGACAAATGAAAGAAGCAATCTCTTTAACTAATTTTAAAAACCCTTTAGGAATTGCAGGAAGATTAGACAGTGCTATGAAAAAGGATTTTAATGCTTTAGCTAATCCAGAAAACATAGATGATTTACTTAAAAATGAAAGAGTAAAAGAAGCTTTTGACCAACAAGTAAAAGATTTTGGTCCTGATGCAGGCAATAAATATTTACAAGATTTAGTAGGTGATGTTAAAATGCTTGAAGAAGATCTTTTAAAAGCAAATGAAATATTCACAAGAAGTGTTAGAACATTTAAATCAGAGGGTTCAGCATTAAAAGGAACAGCTATATTTAATAAATTTGATTCTAATATTTTTACACAAAAAGGTTTATTGAATATTGCAGGTAGACAAAATTTAGATCCTGATAAATTATGGTCAGATGGATTATTAAATGTTTTTAAGAATGGAAGTGATTCTTCAATCACAAATGTAAGAAAACTTTTGGGAGTAGATAGAGGCGGACAAACAGGTAAAACTGGTCAAGCCATTTTTGATAGATTTAGACAAATTTATTTTTTTGATGCTTTCAATGATGCTTACATGATGAAACCTAAACTAAATGATGTGCCTTTGTTCAATAAATTAGAAACTATAAGAGATAAAGGTTTTATGCATAATAAGTTTTTGCATAATGTTAATGAAGAAATACTGTCTGATGAATTAACAAAAAGAGGTTTAAAAGTTGATGAGGTTATGAAAGCTGGCGTTGCTGACATACCTTTCGATCAATTAAGATTAAAAACAGATGAAGTAGCACAATTCGATCCTGCTAGATTTAGAAAAAATTTAGGTCTTGTTGGTACAACATCTGAAGTTGCTACAGCAAGAAATAGATTAATAAGTATGTATGGAGGTGGTGCAGAAGGTTCTAAGGCAGTTAGACAAATTGAAGATATCTTAGAAGTTATGGAAGGTCAGTATTCATATGATTTAGGAGATGCATCAACTTATTTAAAAAGAAGATTTCAAATGGGTGGTTTAGGAAGTGTTATGGGAGGAATACTACCTATGTCAGGAACAATTGCAGCTGGAGCAGGGGTTGCTACAGTAGGTCTTTTACCAACTGTTTCTTTCATACTACTTGGAAGATATGCAGGTAAAATTTTATCAGATCCTAAGAGAGTAAAACAATTTTATGATCTAGTTTTTGATCCTATGAAAAGAATGGATCAATTAGCTGGAACTGGCGAGTTTAAAAGTTATGTAAGCCAACCTATGACTAAAGCACAATCAAAATCATTTGCAGACTTATATAATTATGTTTTAGATGAAGAAAAAGATGCACCAAGAGTTGATCCACAAAAAATAAATTTTAACGAAATATCTCAATATTTACTTACATTACCAACCAAAGTTCCACAGAACAATTTTAGCATAGAGGGCATAGCAGATGATATTAAAAACAGAATGTATCCTGAACTTAAGCAAATTAAAAATTCATCAACAGAAGTAATTAATAACGCAGAAAACTTTTTTAGAGGCAATGAAATTGCAGCTAATACAAATGATGCAATAAATCAAATAGACAATGAAGCAATTGCGCTAGGAAAAAGTGCAGAAAGTAATCAATCAGGAGTTGCCCCAATAACACCTGTACAACCAATACAACCAGTATCTGCAGATAGAGCCAAAACATTTGCAGCCTTAAATCCAAATGATACTTTAGGTCAGTTAATAGCGGAGAAACCAAATGTCTAGAAAAAAATTAAAAAAATTAGGTAAAGCTATAGCCATAGGAGCTGCTTTAAGTGGGTTAGGCAAAAGTAAAACTTTAACTGGAGCGACTGTAAAAACGGTTCCTGTCATAGCAGAAAACATTGGTACAAGCGATATTGAAAATAAATATTCTTATTTATATGAATTTCCTACAAAACTAAAAGGTGGTGGAGAAGTTTATATTGGTAAAAATGTAGATGAGGATTTACTATAATGGCTAAGAAATCAGCATTACAAAAAATAGAACATCATGAAAAAATTTGCAGATACATGCAAAAACAAACATTTGATAGAATAGATAGAATGGAAGCACGTATCGCTAGAATGGAGAAGTTTATAGTAGGTGGGCTAGGTGCAATACTTTTAGCTGTACTTTCCAATCATATGTAGTATTACTACTGCATGAAGATTATTCGCACTGATACTACATTCACAATAACAGATTTAAAATGGGACGATAAGTATACCTACAAACAATTTACACGTGACGATGATCACGGCCCACGAACCTATGCTGTAGGCGAAAAAAAAGTACCTTCAGTTACAACAATATTATCAGCTACACAATCAGAGGAAAAAAGAAAATCACTTGATGCATGGAGAGCTAGAGTTGGTTATCAAGAGGCACAGAAAATAACCACTCAAGCTGCAACAAGGGGAACAGAAATGCATTATGTGTTAGAAAACTATATAAAAGGCATAGGATATTGGAATGATTCTAAAGACGGTGCCCAGGCAAGAATGATGGCACACAGAATTGTAGAAAATCTTGAGCCATTAAAAATCATATATGGTAGTGAAGTTAGTTTAGAATATGATCAAAGATGGGCAGGAAGCACAGATCTTGTTGGTTTGTATAAAGATAAACCTTACATAATAGACTTTAAACAAAGCAATAAATTAAAAAGAGAAGAATGGGTAACAGATTATTACTATCAGTTAGCTGCTTATTCTTTAGCACATAAGAAGAATCACGGGCCTATAATGGGTGGTTTAGTTGCGATGTGTACCAAAGATTTACAGTTTCAAAGTTTTGAGTTAGATGAGACAAGACTGGCAGAATATGAAGAGCTTTGGTTTGAAAGAGTAGAACAATACTATAAACTTAAAGCCACTTAAGAACTTCTTCACCTAAAGTTTCTGCACTTATTTTAATTTTTCTTTTTAAAGATCCAATAATTAATTGATCAATAGTATCTCTCATTATTAAATCGATATAAGTCACATTTTTCTTTTGACCAATTCTATGAGCTCTATCTTCAGATTGTTGACGTACTTCCAAATTATACGAATTGCTGAAATAAATAACATAACTAGCATTGGTAAGAGTGAGACCATAACCACCAGTGGAAGGATTACCAACAAAAAAACGGCAGCTATCATCATTTTGAAACCGTTCGACAGCCTGTGTCCTATCTTCTGTTGAAACTTCTCCATAAATAGCAACCACAGAGCTATGACCGTAAGACTTTTGTAACGTTTCAATAATCGTTTTAATGTTGTAAACATAATTAGCCCAGATAATAAACTTACCTTCTCCTTCATCAATTATTGTCATCAAGTCTTTGATTTTAGCACAATTATCAAAAGGCGTAACAGTTCCATCATCAGCTTTTACATAACCATTACAAACCTGGTGTAGTTTAATTATCTCTGTAAGTTTGTTTGCAAAACTCACTTCTTTATCTTGTAAAATAGCAAACGCATTTCTTCTTAATTGTTGATACACTTCATTCTGTTCAGTGGACATAGTGAGTTGTCTTACTTGATATAGTTTTTCAGGAAGGTCTAAACACTCGTGTTTTCTTACTCTATATGAAAATGTTTTAAGTTTTTCCTCAAGTTCATTAAGATTTGTATAGTATTTGGGAAAAAGAACTGCTCTGCCATTCATTTCTATTTGTTGCATTACAGCGTATCTTGCTCTAAAAGTAAAAAAAGATTTGAATCCTAGAAGTGATTCGCTTAGAAAGGCACATTGAGTAAATAAGTCTAATGGAGATTTTGTTATTGGCGAGCCTGTTAGTATCCTTTTGTATTGGATTGGTCTACCTAATCTACAAATGTTTTTTGATCGTTTTGCTGATCTGTTTTTTATGGTTGTACTTTCGTCTAGAATCATCATACATGAAGAAGCATGATTTAGAGTAATTTCTTGTAATACCTTTACACCACTTGCATGTGATAACGCTTCAACATTAATTAAAAACCAATTTAAATAACCATCTTTCCATCTAAAAGGTTCCATTTTATGTGCACATATATTTAAATCATTTATAGGTGCATGTGTTTTTATTTCTTTAATCCAATTTCTATAAACTGAATTAGGTGCAATAACTATTACAGTATCTATTTTATTTTTTTGATACAACCAACAGGCGTTATCAATGGCAACCTTGGTTTTACCAGTACCCATTTCCATAAAATATGCAAAATTTCTTTTTTCTGCGCCTTGAATCAGAGCTTGGCGCTGATGCTCAAAAGGTTTTGTTTTATATATGTATTGTTCCGTCATTCGTGTAAATCTCTAATGAGTTGTCCCATTAATATATTTTTTTCTTTACATTGTCAAATAACATATTTATAAGATCCTCACATAAACAAGGAGGTCATATGGACTTAGAACAGTTATCGAAAGACGTAAAAATCGATACTAGCATGTCAGCAGACATAGCAAAAAAATGTAATGAGTTATTGGACGTCCAGAAAGAACTATCAGATCTAGAAGATAAATTAAAAAAAGTAAAAGCGACTGAAGCAAAACTTTCTGAAAACGATATTCCAAATCTCATGCAACAAGCTGGGATACAATTATTAAAACTTAATGATGGTTCCTCTGTAGAAGTAAAACCTTACTATGCAGCAAGGATACCTGTATCCAGACAGGAAGAAGCTTTTGATTGGTTACGTGATAATGGTCACGGAGATTTAATCAAAAATAATGTTACTTTAACTTTTGGAAGAAGCCAAGATAATGAAGCTAAAACTTTGGTTGACGAATTAAGAAATAAAGGGCATAATGTTAAGCAAGCCGAAAAGGTAGAACCTATGACATTAAAAGGTTTCGTAAGAGATGAAATCGAAAATGGTCGTAATGTTCCTGCCGATTTATTCGGTGTTTACGTAGCAACACGAACGAAGATAAAAACGAAGGAGTAAACAATGCAACAAGCAAAAGCAGCTGCCAAGGATGTAGCAGTTAAAAAAGAAGCGTCCCTTCCAACTACATTTAATTTGGAAGAGTCAGCAGGACAAGGTCAAGAATTTGTTACTGCTAGGGATACTAGACTCCCTATTTTAAAAATCCTTTATGCAAACTCACCTGTACTTGACGAATCAGATGGCAAGTATATTGAGACAGCTAAACAAGGTGACATCTACAATGAGATAACTGGTTCCTTATACAAAGGTAAAGATGGTTTAATCGTTGTACCATGTTTATACATCAATACCTTTAATGAGTGGAAAGATAGAGGGGATAGTCCTGGTAGACCTGTTGGTATACATACTGAACCTTCAATATTATCTCAAACTACAAGAGGTGATGACGGTAAAGATAGACTAGAAAATGGTAACTATGTTGAAGACACAGGAAATCATTTTGTACAAATCTTAGATAGTAATTATGTGCCTGTGGAGACCGCATTGATTACTATGAAATCTACTCAAAAGAAGAAATCTAAAACTTGGAATTCAATGATTGCAAGTAGAAGACTTAAAGGTAAAAAAGGTTTCTTTACTCCACCGTCTTGGGCTACTGCCTATAGATTGAAGACCACTAAAGAAAGTAACTCACAAAACTCTTGGTATGGGTGGATTGTCGAATTCGATAGATATCTAGATGATCCAAAATTGGCGAGTACATTAGAAGCGTCAAAAGCGTTTTATGAGAGTGCGATGAAATCGGACATCTTTGGTAAGGTCGACTTCGGTAAAGAAGAAGCTGCTAAGAAAGAAGTCAAAAAAGAAGCCACACCATTCTAATGCAAAAAGAGTTACTCAAACTTTTTGAGGGTGACTCTTCTCAGTTCATCACAGTTTCTCTGACGGGGGAAACTGATGAACGGGGTAAGAAACAAGCAGACTACCTCACGGTTCACGAACCAGTTACCGAACAACTTTGGTCAGATCATATTAAGGGTGACGTCTTAATAGGGATCCGTCCTGAGAACGGTGATAAGTTGAGGTGGTCTTGCATTGATATTGATCCTGCTAATTATAAAGCATATTCACAAAAAAAGTATGTCGACATAATTAGAGATTTTGATTTACCACTTGTCCCTGTTAAATCTAAATCTGGCGGTCTACACTTATTTATTTTCTTCTCTGATTGGGCAGATAAAGTAAAGGTAAAAGAAAAACTTGAAGAAATAAATAAAGAATATTTTTTATCAAAAGAAGTATTTCCATTAAACAAAGCAGTAGGCATGCCATATCACAAAGCAGATGCTGCAATTGAATATGCATTTGATGATCAAAACACACCTTTAATGTTAGGTGGTTTTATAGAATTAGCAAAGAAAAAAACAGTTGAACCAAATGAATTTTTAAAATCCAAAATTACAGAATACAATGCAGAAACTGATTGGAGAGAATACCCTCCTTGTGTGCAAAAAGTAATACAAGAAGGTTGGACAGGTGAAAGAAACAATATGTTGTTTAATATTTGTGTTACTGAAATGAAGAAGTCTGAGGGTAGTCTTACAGTAAAACAATTAAAAGATGTAGCTTGGGAAAGACAAAGAAGCATATATGCTAATCACCCAAAAGGACCATTAAAAAGATCAGAAAGTGATATGGTTGCACAATCAGTTCATACTAAAGGTTATGAATATTTTTGTCCCCCTAAACATGGATTTGTTGCTTCTATTTGTGACAAAGAAACTTGTAAACTAAGGAAGTTAGGTATTGGAGTACAAGCTCCTGATATTAAAAATGACTTTAAAGATATTATTTATACTCAAGATACAAAAGGAATTATATGGGAATGTGATTTTAGAGATACACACATATCTTTCAGAGCAGAGGATATTAAAGATCAAAAAACTTGGAGAACTTGTTTAGCTAAACATAGATTGTATTGGTTGACTTTACCTAGACCTAAAAAAGGTCCCGATCCATTTGAACTATTAATGAAACACATCGTTGAGTCTGCAGTTGAAAATACTAAATTAAAATATGAAGATACATTGGAAGAAGAACAATATCAAACGTTAAAAGATTTTTTTGAAACTACAATTGAACAGGATGATTTTAATAAATTAAAAGATGGCTATACTGTTTTGGACTCTAAATCAAATATAGTGTATTTTAAAAGAGCAACATTAGATAGGTTTTTAAAGAGAAATTCAAATAAGGCTTTCGCATCTGTTGTGGAAGCGTTAAGATTACTTAAATGTGATAAACATGATTATCATGAAGGAGAAAAAAATGTTTGGTATGTTACAATGCCTGAGTTTGTAAATCATCAGGCAATTAAACAGACACAAACTAATACTAAAAACATAGTGAGCGAAATGGATGACCAGTATCATACAAAATTCAGAACTCCAAAAACATAAAAAACTTTATCATAAGACCATAAAAATATTTGGTCCTCCTGGTACAGGTAAAACTTGGACATTGATTGAGAGAGTTGTTAAAAAATATATTAAACTTGGTGTAGATCCAGAAAAAATAGCATTTATATCTTTTACAAACAAAGCTGTAAACACAGCAATAAAAAGAGCTTCTGAAGCATTTCCACATATAAGTGATAAACAATTTAGCAGATTTAGAACATTGCATTCTTACTGTAGAAGATATTTTGAGGAGGAAATTTTTGATACAAAAGCTTGTATGATTGATTACGCTCTACAAAATAGTTTTGTAAAAAGAAGTGATTCGAGATTAGCTGAAGATAACTTTACTTATAAAGACTGGTCTCTTGGTGTTTATGATAAAGCAAGAAATATGATGCAAGATCCAATTCGTATTTACAAACAAGAAAGTAATAGACAAGATTCATTAGATGTTTTTTTGAGAAAGATAGATACTTATGAACATTACAAAAGAGCAGGCGGAGAAGTTTCTTTTATAGACTTTACAGACATGATTGAAAGGGCAATAGATTCTATAGATTTCCCACAATTGGAAGTTTTAATTTTAGATGAAGCTCAAGATTTTACACCACTTCAATGGTCAGTAATTTATAAAATGGTAGACAATGTTAAAAGAATTTATTTAGCAGGTGATGATGACCAAGCAATATATCAATGGAATGGAGCAGATTCTAAATACTTTACACATTATTTTCCAGGTAGAAAAGTTGTTTTGAAAAAGACAAGAAGATATGGCAAAGCTATACATGAATTTACACAGGTTATGCGTCAAGGAATTTTAGATAGTATTGATAAAACGTTTAGTCCACAAGATAAGGAAAGTGCTGTAAAAAGATATTTAAATTTTAAAGAGATACCATTTAATCTTGAGGGCACATGGTTTTTGTTAGGTAGAGTGCACAATACCGTGAATGAACTTAAATCTTTAGCAAAAGACGCAGGTATTTATTTTTCTGATAATGAAGGCAACAAATCATTTGATATAAAACAATGGCAAGCAATAAAAGCATGGACAGCTGTGAGTAATGGAAAAAAAATAGGTAAAAAAGATGCTGAAGTTATGTTCAAATATATTAGAGAACTTAAAGATTCTGATTTTAGAACACCAAAATTTTGGAAGGGTGTACCAGACTTTCAAGAATATAATTTTAATGATTTGAGAGAATGGTGTGGTCTTGATATGCAAGACGAAATGCAAAATAAACAATGGTGGTGGATATTAAAAAGAAATTTTTCACCAAGACAAGCTATATATTTTTTAAGACTATTAAAAAGATATGGAACTAAAACATTAGATGAAGCACCAAGAGTAGTAATTGATACAATACACAGTGTTAAAGGTGATGAAGCAAATCATGTTGTATTATATTCTAAGGCTAATTGGCCAGCTAGTTACAGGCACAAAAATAAACAAGAAAAGTCTCACGAAAAAAAAGTTTGGTATACAGGCGGAACTCGTGCAAAAGATACTTTGCATATTTTGAGTACAGATTACAAATACCACTACCCAATAGGTGAAGACTATTTAATTTTTATGAAAAAATATGATAACAAGAATAGAAGGAAAATTGATTAAAAGAAAAGATAAACCCTTAGCNCGAGTATTGTCATTAGGAGCTGGTGTACAATCAAGTACGATGGCGCTGATGGCACATGAAGGGTTATTTGAAGAAAAACCAGATTTTATGGTGTTCGCTGATACAGGTTGGGAACCTGCTCCTGTGTTAGAACATCTAGAGTGGCTTAAAAAAACAATATCCATACCAATACATATTTGTAAAAAAGGAGATTTAGATAAAGATATATTGAAAGCTTTATCTCCAGGAGGTAATCAATTTGCTTCTGCTCCATTCTATACATTAAATGAAAAAGGTAAAAAAGGTATGGGTCGTAGACAATGCACACGAGAATACAAGATTACTCCAATTGCAAAAAAGATAAGAGAAGTTTTAGGTTATAAACCAAGGCAGAGAATGAAAAAAGATGATTGGGTAGAGGTATGGGTTGGCATTTCTACTGATGAAATAATGAGAATGAAACCTTCGAGATTTTGGTGGCAGAAAAACACTTGGCCTTTGATCGAAAAGAATATGTCACGAAAGGATTGCCTTAAATGGTATGAGGGTAAAGGTTATAGAACACCAGCTAAATCAGCTTGCATTGGTTGCCCATTTCATGATGATGCTTTTTGGTTAGATATGAAAAATAATAGACCAAAAGAGTTTGAAAAAGCTGTAGAATTTGATAAACATATGAGAATGTATAATACACCAGTCAAAAACTTTGTTCATAGGCAGTGTAAACCTTTAGATGAGGTAAAATTTAAAGAAGATAGTCAACAAGATTTGTTTAACAATGAATGCGAAGGAATGTGCGGTGTTTAGAAATTTAATAATACAAGCTTTAGAAGATAGATACAATGCACAAATTTCTGAGGCAGAAGCAACATTAAAAATTTACATGGAAAAACCTGTGGGTATAGGAGAACATCCACAACATGTAGATGAATGCGATAAACTTATTGAAAAAATATCTAATGCTGAAGAAAAATTAGAAACTCTGCAGGCATTTAAATTATGAGTGACAAAGAAATGTTCGATAATGCTTTTCCACAAGATAAGCAGGTTGGTGGATCACATTATAAAAACTTTCATATACAGCCATACGAATTTATATCAAAAAATAATCTTTCTTTTTTTCAAGGTAACGTAGTAAAGTATGTATGTAGATACTTACACAAAAATGGAGTTGAGGATCTAGATAAAATAATTCACTATTGTGAATTGGAAAAATTAAAGTTAAAAGATTTGAATGGCGAATCTAAAAAGAAAAAACATAACCGTAGCTAGACATAAATTTACTTTAGAAATTTATCCTGCAAGAGAAGGGTGTCATGGAAGAGAAGGACCTTACTTTGAAATATTTCCACACAACTATAATGCATGCCTTTATGCATTTAGTAATAAACAAAAAATTAACAATTTAATAAAAAAGAAGTACATGGAATGAGTTTACAATTTACATTTAATTTTAAAAAACATATTTGGTCATGTCCGTCAGAGTATAAAGATTTATCTGCTTACAATGAAATTGCAATTGATTTAGAAACGAGAGATGAAGGTATAAATAATAAACTTGGAGCTGGTTGGGCTACAGGAAATGGATACGTTATAGGTTTTGCAGTTGCCGTAGAAGGATGGCAAGGTTACTTTCCTTTCAAACATTTAGGTGGAGGTAACATGATTGAACCCCAAGTTATTCAATATATGAAAGATGTATGTGCATTACCATCAACTAAAATTTTTCATAATGCTCAATATGATGTTGGTTGGTTAAGAAAAATGGGAATAAAAATAAATGGTCCTATTGTTGATACTATGATAGCTGCGGGTATTATAGATGAAACAAGATGGTCATACAGTCTTAACAACTTATCAAAAGACTATTTAGGAGAACTTAAAAGTGAACAAGATTTAAACGAAGCAGCAAAGGATCATGGCATAGATCCCAAGGCTGAGATGTGGAAGTTACCTGCAGAGCATGTTGGTTTTTATGCGGAACAAGATGCACGACTCACGTACCTGCTTTGGCAAAGATTTAAAGTAGAAATACAGCAACAAAGCTTAGAAACCGTATGGTCTATGGAAAGCCAATTATTGCCTATTTTAATAGAAATGAGGGAAAAGGGTATCCTAGTGGACGTTGAGAAGGCGAATGCCCTTAAAAAGGCCTTTATGGACGAGGAAAAGGGTGTTTTGAAGACTATTAAGGATATAGCAGGTCAGGATTTAGACGTTTGGAAGGCCAGGGCTATAGGTCATGCTTTTGAAAGAATGAAGATAGAGTTTCCTAGAACTCCTACAGGTGAGCCTAGCTTTACTACGAATTGGTTATCAAACTCAAAACATAAAATTTGTAAGTTAATCATGCAGGCAAGAGAAATAAATAAATTTCATGGCACCTTCTTGCAAAGTATACTTAAGTACGAGTATAACGGACGTATTCATGCAGAAATTAATCAATTACGTAGCGATAGTGGTGGGACCGTGTCTGGCCGTTTGTCTATGGCTAATCCTAATTTACAACAGCTTCCCGCTCGTAATAAAGAGTATGCAAAAAGAATCAGAGGATTATTTTTACCAGAAGAAGGCTGTCAGTGGGGTTCCTTTGATTATTCACAACAAGAACCAAGAATGGTTGTTCATTACGCAGCGAGCATTGGTGAAGGATATGAAGGATCTACCGAATTAGTAGAGGCATATTCGAATTCAGAAACAGATTTCCATCAAACAGTAGCAGATCTAGCAGGCATAGAAAGAACACAAGCAAAAACAATAGGACTAGGTCTGATGTATGGAATGGGGAAAAATAAATTAGCAATATCCCTAGGGTTAACACGGGAAGAAGCAGAATCCCTAATAGCAAAATATAATCGAAAAGTGCCATTTGTTAAATTATTATCCGATAGATGTATGCAAAAAGCAAGTGAAGAAGGTGTGATTAGAACTAAAAAAGGTAGAAAATGTAGATTTAATATGTGGGAAACTAAAGATTTTGGTATTCACACACCTGAAACATTTGAAAATGCTGTATCAAAGTATGGTAGGCAGAACATAAAAAGAGCATTTACCTACAAAGCTTTAAATAGATTGATACAAGGAAGTGCAGCAGATCAAACAAAAGAAGCCATAATTGCTTGTTATAATGAAGGTTTTATGCCGAAATTACAAATACATGATGAATTATGCTTTGATGTTAAAGCAGAAGATGATAAGAATAAGATAAAAAATATTATGGAAACATGTATGGAATTTAAAGTGCCTAGTAAAGTTGATATTGCTTTAGGAGATGACTTTGGACAAGCTACATAAAAATGAAATAGCAGGTATTGGAACTGTTGCCTGGCCAACTTATATGATTTTTAAAGATAAGTTAGTCCTTAAAAAATTTGANGATATAAAAAAGAAAATAGCTTTCAATGCTGATTTACTNAAAGCAGACATTGAAAAAAATGGTTTGCTATGTCCAATGGTTATTGATGAAAAAAACCAACTTACAGATGGAAGTGATAGATTTAGAATACTTGAAAAGAAAGATGTCAAAGGTAGCTTTTTTTACAAAGCTAAAAATAAAGATGAAGTAATGTTTTTTAAAAAATTAAATGATCTCACNTGGGATGAACATCCTGATATGTCNAAACTAATGGAAAAATTATGGCAAGGAAAGATGAGAAAGTACACGGAAAAAGTATTNTACATGTTTACAGAACATGTGAAAACTGCCAATCCAAACCCTTAAAAAGCGGGCATAAGACCCTTAACCAAATTAATGATTTAAGAAAATTAATTTAAACTAGTATTTAACCAGTTTTTTGTAAAAGAGCTTTTGCATCTGTAACGCTTTGCTCATTGATCTTTGTTCTAAGATCTTTAATTCTAATATCGATCCACTTCATGTCTGTTGTCACTCTACCCTGTGATAACGCTTGCTGTGCCCATTTCGACTCCAGCTCTAGTTTCTTCGATATTAACTCCTGTAGTGCCATATCCTAGCTCCTCATAAGTTATTACCCATTTATCAAACCCTCTTTGTAAAGAGTTGGGTGCGGCCGAGAACTTTTTTTCATTTAAATTCTCTATGAAACCATCCATCGCATTCTGATCATTTGTAGCATTTACGACACTATCTAATTCTAGTCCAGCTACATAACATCTGAAACGATATTGCTTCATGTGATTATCTTATCAACTAAAAAGCGAAAAATCAAGTGTTTTTCTTAGACTTGTCAACATAGCACTCGATATTTATATACGAAACAAAGAAACCTTTTTCTGTCATTTCTACCACTATTTCCTTGGTTTTTGACATACTTTGGTTTTTGCAATTTTGAAGATCATAAAATTTTATTGGGTTTTCATTGATATAAGTACACTGATCAAGGCCATCTAATGGATTTACCAGGCATAAAAGTCCAATTAAAAAATATTCTTGCATATATCTACTATGCCATAAAATTACCCTTGACAATATACTTACGATATCCTATTTAAGTGGGACTATGAAAATAAACATAAACAGTAAATCAGAGTTGTTCCAACGTCTTATTAAAAAACTTGATAGACAGTTAAGTGCTATAGATGGTCAAGATTATTGGGGGAAGGATATGATGTCGTCAAATGAAAAAATCAAACATGAACAAAATGTAAAAAACATTTTTGTTGATGATGACTTCGGTAATATCTACAGACCCTTCAATCAAGAGATAGTTACTTTACTTGTGAATGATGAGATCAAACATAAACAAAAGGAAAAGTAATGAATAAAAGAAATAAGTTACATCAAAAAAAATATGACAAATTTGTAAAACCAATTTACAAAGGCATACACGATCATTTTAATGCATACATTAAAACTTTTAAGAAGAACGAAGATAAGTTTGCAGCTGATTGGCATTGCATACATAATTTATTTGTTTTTGGTTTTGCTAGAATGAAGATCATGGCTCAACAATCAAAAGATGAGAAAGCATGTTTTGATGATGCCTTAAATGAAATTATGAAAAAAGGTGTTGAGATGGGGAATCATAAAGTCAATTTACCAAAATTTTATTAATTATGAAATTTGATAATTTAGAATTTTTTTTGTTAATATTTATTTTGTTAATTTCGTTTCCAAAAACTTTATTAGTTATTCTAGGTTTAATCCTGGGTCCTATTATATGGTAAAGAAAGATTGGAGAGATAGTATGCTTGCTGCTATAAACAGAATAAGCAAGCGAAAGGGTTATCCTTTTAGTGATGTAAATCCTTACTTCGAAAGGGTGCATAACGTAATGTATGATCCTAAAATAGAAACCAGGCAACAATGCAAAGAGGAGTGCAAGAAACATGGATATAAATAAATTTAAGTCAGTAGCAGTAAGAAAGCCTGATTACGATATATTAAAAGCTTTGTGTGATGCTAAATTTAGATCACCTGCGAGCATGATATCTAAAATGATACATGAATACGTAGACATTCGTGCAAAGAAAACAAAACAACCAGTTGATAAATATTTAAAAACTTTACTCAATGGCAAATCAAAAAGATAAAGTTATTGTTAGCAAACATACAATGGAACAGTTAACAACTCTTTTAAAAGCGATGAATGTTATGCAAGATCTTTTAAAAAAAGACATTGATAAAATAAATAAAAGATTGGACTTGTTAGAAGATTGTTTCAGAAAAGGAAAGGATCACTAATGAGTAAAAAAGATAATTCTGAAATTACACTTCCAGAGTATATAAGACATCATGTGCATAGTCATGAAAATGGTCATGATATAATAATTGTATCTGGTAAAATGCATAATGAAAGAATAATGAAAATAAAATGTAGGTGGCCTAAAGGTAAAAATCCAAGAACTAAACCATACCATAANAAGACATTCAGTTTNGATGCAATGAGAAAAGGAGGGGGTATATGAGAAAAAAAGGTTTGACATTTGGGATTAAAGAAATTAATCCTTTTGANAAGGTACAATCATACGAAATATGTATAACCTGTAAAGGAAATGGATATTTTGCAAACGCAGAAGAACTACAAGCTACAGATCCTTTAAAGTTATGTCAGCATTGCGATGGTAATGGGTATCTAGAACCAATCAACACGAGTCACGGCTCAATAATTGTTAGCATTTTAACAAAATTAAAGGAATTGATTCGTGGCAAAAAATACACAAGACATTAGCGATTTACATAAATCCATACATATACTTGCAAAAAAATTGACTATGAAAGAATACGCACTTGTAACAGGTGTGATGTTTAGATTGTATATGGGTCAAAAATTTGATTACAGAGAAACATTTGATCCAAATTTTATGCAGGATATACAAATGATATGGAAAAATTTTAAGCAAAAAAGGGTAGAAAAGAAGGCAAAGATAGTGCGGTTAAATGTTATAGAAGGTGGAAAATTAGATGGCAAATGAGTACACTATAGATATGAGTTTATTTAAGGACTTTCTTGATATACCTAAAATAGAGGGATGGACTGGACAAGATATAACAAATTTAATAGAAAATGTTGAAGATGATTATAATTTCCATTTCAAGAAAAAAAGAAGTGACCCAGAAAGGGTAGTTTACTATCGTGACTTACTCACTTACCTTATTAAAACTTATGGGCACTAGCTTCGCAGCTAAGTTACTTTCTACACAAGAGGTGCCATCAGAGGAGAAGCTGTGGCGTGGTGTTTTATGTAATGCCATTGAAGATTCAGCAACTAATCAAAATGATCGTAAATCTAGTGTATATAAATTTGATGCACATAACTGGATTTTTAATTCTAACGATGATTTCGAAAAGATTTGTTATTGGTCAGGTTTTACCCCTGAGCATGTAAAAGAACAGTATGTAAAAGCCATTAAAAGAGGTGATATAAAATTTACCCAAAAACAAGTAGCCTGGAGAAGATATTATGTTCAATATCACAAGTACCGTGATTGTAAGGAGCATGAATCTAAAAAATACCATCGTAAACATTTAGAACATTTACGAAGATGCGTGAGTGATGCAACGACAGCTTTGTTTACTAGTATCCTTATTTCTGTGATTGTTTAAGCCCTGGTTCGAGTCTCCCCTCCCCAGAGCTACCTTAAACATAAACGTAGGGATGATTAATTAATCGTGTACGGTATATAATTTTTTTGAACCTGTTGTCAAGAGTAATTGACCACGGCTCACGGGCCAGCATGGAAGGGGTTTCCCCCTGGATCCAATCCATGTTGACCTCCTGTTTATGTTAGAAAAGAGCTAATATGAAAAACACTATANAGATATACGTGATTCACATGAAAATCAACCAAAAAGTACTTTAGAAACGTTCTAATGTAGTGTGTTTCCCTATACCTCTTACTTAGAAAAAAAAATAAATAATTTTTTTTCATTTCAACACTTTTTACTAGGAAACTAGGAAAAACAAGTAATATCAATACTAATAGAACAAAAAGAACTAGGAAACTACTAGGAATTTTCCTAGAATTCTAGGAAAAATTACATTTCTTACGAACAAAAAATAGAATTTTATTGACCTGTATTTATTTTTCTAGGATAGAGGTATAGTATATGGACATGCCACAAAAATCAAAAGCCTTAAGGACAATTACTGAATTAACACCAAAACAAAAAAGATTTGTAGATATTTACGTAGAGAATTATGGCAAGATTTCAAAGGTAGATGCAGCTAAAGAAGCTGGTTACACTTCCAAAAACAAATATGGCCCTACTGAGACAGCAAGTAGATTAACCAATCCTGATGTTAATCCACATGTTTGTAGATACTTAGAAAAACGAATGGCTCAAGAATTAGCAATTTACGAAAAAGATAAATTAAAATCTTATAAAACTTATGATAGGTTACGAAACGGTGCAGAGAACAAAGGTCAGTTTACTGCAGCAATTAATGCTGAGGTAGCAAAAGGCAAAATGGCAGGTTTCTTTGTTGATCGAAAAGAAGTAACACATTTAGGATTAGAAGGATTATCAAGAGAGCAATTGGAGAAACGTTTAGATGAGCTTGAGTCGAAAATCGGTGAAGCCAAAAACATCATTGACATTACGCCAGAAACGTCTGTTAAAGACTAAAGACTGGAAAATGTTTATGAAGGTATTTAACGAAGTGCATAACAGCACATTAACAACTAGTATAGGAAACGTATATGTCATCACGAAAAATCATAAAGATAAATAAAAAACTTGAAAAAACTCAAATTGATAAGTACCCTTTGGTAGAAGTGCAGTGGTTAGATATTGTTGGAGAGGCAGGTTGGCAAACAATTGATGCTGTGCATAAAAGTCAGTTAGGAAGATGTGTTACTAAGGGACATTTGTTGTCTCGTTCAAAAGGTATTACAAGAATCTTTGCTGATTTTGGTTTAAAGGACGGAGCTGAAGGAGATGCAGGTCACATGGAGAGTGTAGGAAATACAACTATTATTCCTAATAGTGTAATAACATCAATAAGGAAATTATAATGGAACTGATTATTTATAGCGATGGTTTATATTCGTTGGTAGAAGTTACCAAAGAAATGTTAGAAAATGTAAAAATTTATGCCGAATTAGACTGTTTTAGTTTATGTGATATCGTAAGATTACACCTTACAGACTATTTAGATTCACCCATGAATCGTCATGTTATGAAAGATGGAAGTGGTGATTTTTACGGTTGCATTTGCAATTCTTGATCGGATTTATTTGTGTCTCAAACTGGTGAAACTAAGCTGTGGAATCGTATCAAGAAGATTAAAGAAAACGCACATTTTACAAGGGTAGAAAGCAGTACAACTAATGGAATTCCAGATGTTCATTGTGTGCTAAACAATACTATTTTTTGGCTTGAACTTAAAGCAAATGATCTCAAGAATCGAGGCCTGTCAAAGTGGCAAATCAATTGGCATATAAAATATCAAAGGGCAGGTGGTAAAGTATTTATTCTGAACTCCCCCCTCAAGCAAAGAGCCATAGAAATTCTGGCCGTGAACCGTGAATCTCGTTGCGTTGACCTCGTTGCTACGTCCTCGGACATAAGCACAACAGGGATCAGGAACCTACTGGCCAGCACGGCTGGTGCTGCATCCCGAAGTCCACGTTAGCTCGTTCTCGTTTCCTCGTTTTATGCCTCTCAAGAAGCGTGAACTCTGGCCAGGATCTGGGTGCTGGGGAAGCGAAGGTCTCCCGATCCTACGTTCTCGTTGATGAACTCTCGTTTGACATTACTCAGGTAGATAGGATACTGGCTGATGCAGCGTGGATCTGGGAAGCAGGTGATGGTATCGCAGTCCTCGTTTCCTCGTCCTCGTTCATCGCCTTTCGATGACCAAGAGGATAGGACGCTGAGCCCAGCACCAGCGTCAGGTAACTCCTGTGGGAAAAGTTCTGAAAAAAAGTTCTTGACAGCAGGAGATAGAAGTCTTATATACATGGGACACATAAACATAGGAGAAAGAAATGTCGAAAAGTATACTAGTAGAGCTAACCTTTTGCGTTAGCATCATTGTTATCCTGAAGCTCGTGGGGGTAATACTATGACCAAAGATTTAGAAGAAGGAAATGTTGTCTTCTCGTGCCCTGAACACGGCAAAGAAACATACTTCAAGATAAAGGCACTGGAAAGGAGGCCTTCGATGCAGGACTACGTGTACGTATGGTTNAANCACCGTGGTCATGCCGAGAAGATGTGGGTACGCATCACCAAGGGCAGCAGACTCAAAGGTGAAGGTTTGTTAGACAACGTACCTAAGATACTTACGAAGCTTCAGTTGCGCCAACAAGTTAAGTTCAAGACGGACCTGGAGGGAATCACATGGGGCACATAACATGTTAGTTGGGATCATGATCATTGGATGGGCTGCCGTTTCGGCAGCCATTGCAGCTCGCGTTCCCTCGTTTATTGCGTTCGCGGTTCTAGCAGCTATAACATTATGGTAACGCACCTGGCCAGATGCTGGTGGAGGTTCGGGTGGAAGAGGCGTGGTCTCGTTGATAGTTCCTCGTTGGGTGACACTCAAGAGTGTAAAGACCAGCTCCCAGAGCCAGCCCCCCAGATCCAGCGAAGCTCACGGATCGTGGAAATTTTGTACTTGACTTTACTAAATAAAGTCTTACATTGATGGGATAAACATAAACAAAAGGAGAAATAACTATGGGCTTTGATTTATACAGTCTAGGACAACACAAAACAGAAAAGGGCGAATACTTTAGAAACAATGTTTGGTGGTGGAGGCGTCTCGCACAATTCGTATGCGAACACACGGGAGTTATTGAGCATGAAGATAAACCTGCGTGGCAACATAACGAGGGGCATGAAGTAAGTGGCGAAAAAGCAAAACAGATAGCAAATCAATTAAGGGCTTTGATTGATAATGGCATGGTAAAAAAAGCTATTAATGAAACAAAGGAAGATACAAAAAAAGCCGAGACCAACAACGCTCAAGTAAATAAATTACATGAAATGCTACGGAAGAAAGTTGAAGCTGAAACAGGTAAGAAAGGTCTAGCACCAAGAGACTACCCTGCTGACGATCATGATACATGGGATTGGATTCAATCTAAATATGATTATGGAAGTTCTTATCCATTCACTTTGGAAAACGTAAAAGAGTTTATTGAGTTCTGCGAAGATAGTAATGGATTTCGAATTTGTTGAAATAATAGTCTATTTATGTTGTGCTTATTATTTATACAATCGGCACGGTCAAACCGTGCCGTCTCGTTTCTCGTTTCTGCGTTCTCTAGTTATTTTAAAAAGAAAGATTAAAGTCCCAGCACGGAACTCTGCTGGAAAATTTAAAAGTTGGTTTGATAAAAAAAGGCTATGAGGTATAGGTCGCATTGAGGTCGAAATCTTAATGTGCGTGGCTCTATGGAGGAAATTTTTTTTTGAAATAGTAAAAAAAAGGGTTGTTTTTAAAAATCTTATCTATATAAGATTAGTTATAACTTAACATAAACAAAAGGAGTAAAAGTTATGACAAGCAAAAAAAACACTCTTAAAAAAATAAGAGTTAAAAAAGCAAGTCAAAAACAAAAACTTGCATTGTTAAACTATGGTATTTTGAAAAGTACAATTTCAGAATACACAAAACAAACAAGTCTTATGAAACCTGANTATGTAGAATATTTCAAAGACTTAAAAACAAATCTTATTATCTTAAATGATATGGACAATGAGTTTGAGGGTTTTGCTCAACTTATCCAAAGAAAGATGAAAAGATTTGATACATCTAAATTCAAAGAAAAATATCCAAAACTATATGAGGAATTTTTGGTTGAATTAGAAACAACTGAAATCAAAGTTAAGTATGAAAAAGTCGGAGGTGCTAATGCCTAATAACGATTTAATTAACATACTTAATACATCACTTGTTGAGCAAAATGCTCAACAAGTCGATCAACCAACTGACAATCCTAAAACTGCATTGAACTATCAGTTTATGTATAAACAATTAGAAAGTGCTGTTGAGGAAATTTTAGTTAAGTATCCTAATGATGATATTGTAAAAGAATTAAAACAAAATCTTATTAGAAATTTAAGACCGATACTTGAGCAATTGAATAATGAGTAAAAGAATATTCAATCTAAAACCTAGTTATGTCCCCTCTGCTTATGGGGGGATATACTTTCTTATTGGTAAAGAAACAAAACTTATTCGTTATATTGGAATGTCNCTTTTTGACGTTCATCAACGCTTACGTTCTTATGATTTAGATAGAATGAACTGCGTTGTAAAAATACTGCGAGTAAAAGATCATAATAAAATAAGATGGTATGAAAGACGTTGGATACAAAAGTACAAACCAACGTGGAATAAATTAATACCACCAAAAAGAACTAACTCTTTACACAATCCTTATATCTAAAAAGTTACAGGCAGCAGGTAGATGCTGCTGCCTGGTATCATCACCTTCCCGAAGCTGTCGTTGCTAGAAGGCTCAATATCTAGTACGACATAAGATCAATAACCACAACATTTTGTGACGTTCTACAACTTACAATGGAACACAGAGATCGCCTTGAGAATAAGATCTATACATATAGTCGAGTTTATTTTATTATGATACAAAAGGGGACCCAAAATGAAAATGAAATGTATCCCTATTTCAATGGCTGAAGCNAACAATTTTATAATTAAGTTACATCGACATAGTAAGAAGGTAAGAGGTTGTAAATTTTGTTTAGGAGCTNTGAAGAATNATAAATTAGTAGGAATCCTAGTGCTTGGTAGACCTGTAGCTAGAAAGTTAGATAATAGGTATACTGCAGAGGTACTAAGAACCTGTTCTGATGGAACAAAAAATGTTAATAGTTTTTTGTATGCAAAAGCTTGGAACATATGGCAGCTTATGGGTGGTAAAAAAATTATTACTTATACCCTACAAAAAGAGTCAGGTATTAGTTTGAATGCTTGTGGCTTTGAAAAAGAAGCTGTCACTCGACCTTTTGCAAAAGGTAAAGGTTGGACAACTAGACCAGGTAGGGAGTGGCAAGAAAAAGTACATAATGAGATTAAATATAGATGGTGCAAAAAGAATTATTAACAGACGACCAGTTAAGAGCTGTTGTTGAAAAAAAATTTATAGAACATATTAAACTTTGTCAGGATAATTTTATATATTTTGTAAAAAATGTTTGGCCTGACTTCATATGTAGATTAGACAAGGACCCAAAAAGATGGGGGCACCATCAGATAATAGCAGCAGAATTTACTAAAATATCAAAGGAACGTAAAGGAAGGCTCATAATTAATATGCCTCCTAGACATACTAAATCAGAATTTGCATCATATTTATTTCCTGCTTGGATGATAGGGAAGTTTCCAAAATTAAAAATTATGCAGGTATCACATAACTCAGAATTATCAGCAAGGTTCGGTTCAAAGGTTCGTAATCTAATGGACAGTCCAGAGTATAAACAGATCTTTGGAGATGTTAAACTAAGAGAAGATAGTAAGGCTAAAGGACGTTGGGAGACCAATCATGGTGGCGAATATTATGCAGCGGGGGTAGGCGGTTCTATCACAGGACGAGGGGCGGACTTACTTATTATCGATGATCCACATACTGAGCAAGATGCTTTGTCTGATACGGCTATGGAAAAAAGTTTTGATTGGTATGTATCAGGACCCAGACAACGTTTGCAACCTGGAGGAACAATTGTTGTTGTAATGACAAGATGGGCTCAGGATGACCTTACAGGCAGATTGATCAAGGCGCAAAAAGAACCAAAGGCAGACAGGTGGAAACAAATTTCTTTCCCTGCAATCATGCCTAATGAAGAACCTGTGTGGCCTGAGTATTGGGAGAAAGAAGAATTACTGAAAGTTAAAGCATCTTTACCAATAAGAAATTGGTCAGCACAATACATGCAAGAACCAACTTCTGAAGAAGGTGCAATTATAAAACGAGAATGGTGGAGATCTTGGAAGAAAAAAGATGTTCCAAATTTACAAGGAATTATACAATCTTATGATACAGCATTTTCAAAAAAAGAAACTGCAGACTACTCTGCTATTACAACTTGGGGAATATTTTTTCCAGAAGAAGGCAAAGAACCAAATGTTATCCTACTAGACGCGATGAAGGGTAAGTATGATTTTCCTGAATTAAAAGCTATAGCTCTTGAACAGTACAAGTACTGGGAGCCTGAGACCGTGGTTATTGAAGCTAAGGCAACAGGACAACCACTCGCTCAAGAATTTAGACGAATGGGAATACCCGTGGTAGATTTCGTACCAACCAAGGGTAAAGATAAATTTGTCAGAGTTAACTCGGTTGCACCACTTTTCGAATCTGGAGCCATATGGTATCCAGAGGGAGAACACTGGGCTGAGGAAGTGATTGAAGAATGCGCTGCATTTCCTCATGGTGCACATGATGACTATGTAGATAGTATGTCCCAAGCCATGTTAAGATACAGACAAGGTAATTTTATAGAACTACTTACTGATTGGAAAGAGGATATGTATGACTATCCTAATCCAAAACAGTACAAATATTATTAGGAGGAAAAAAATGGATACAGGTGATACAGCCACTAGCTTANTAGAACAATTAGAAAAAGCAAAAAAAGAAGGNAAGGTAGAAAAAAAGACATCAAAATTTTTAAAGAAAAAAACCAGAGGCGAAAAATTAAACAAAGCTTTAAAAAAAGCTGCTTATGGTGATGACATGAGTAAACTTGGTAAGGACTTGGGTAAAATGGGAAATCCTGCTGTTGTTTTTACTTTTGAAGACGCGAGAGAAAATCAAATGCTAAATAGAGATATCCCTACAATGAATGAAGGTGGAGATGTTGTTGTTGGTAAAGGTGGAGATTATATTAAAGATCTTATCAAGTAATGTCTGACATCAACAAAACTATCGAAGAAATTTTAGCAGAAGAGCCGACCAATGCAGTTCCTGCAAAACCTGACGAAGGGTTTGATTATGATCCTTCTCCCGTAGGTGGGCTTTTAACTTTAGGAGCAGTCGGTGGAGCTGCTGCTTATTTTTTAAATCGTGCACCTGGGATCGGGAGGGTTGCACGTGTGTTCGGGACTAAGATACCTAGGAACCCCGAAACACGGAACACGGTGCCAGCTATTAAAGATCAGGTCGATGAAGTTTTAGAAATAGTCCCAACAAAGATGGATAGAGCTAAATCTGTTTTAGCAGAACAAGCTCAAAGAAAACCTGCAAACACTTTTGATGAACTTGGTAAACAGATAAAAGCAAGAGTAGATTTGAACCCTTTATCAGTAGGTGGTAAGTCTACAAGATTTGGTTCTGCAGCTTATGACTTTCTAGCAAAACATCCTAGTAACAAACCAATTAAAGCTAAAAATTGGATAAATGAATTTCAAAATGAAAACAGAATGGGTACACTAAAAGTACCTAACACAAAAATTAGATCTAACATCACAAGAGAAGAATTAGAAGAAACAAACATTGCCAAGTTTGATAAAGATGGAAAACTTATTGGTGGCTTTTTAAAAGTTGCAGATGAAAAAAATATACCCGTTAGTAAATTTGATTTACTTTCTATGATAGAAAAATCTCCTGCACTGAATNTAAAAACAAAAAGACATTTCTATGTAGCTGATGTTGATAAGAAAACTGATCTTGCTGCTAATTTGTTTGTCGCAAAAGCAAACCAAGCAATTCAAAAAATTGATAACCTTAATGATAAGAGTCTAGATAAATATAAAGATGATTTACAAAATTTAATCATAGATGCGAAAAATCAAAAATCTGTTATGCAAGAATTAGTTGCTACAGGTAAACCAAATATATACGCACCTAAAGAAATAAATATAGGTGCAGGTAAACTAAATGAATTTTCTGATGAGATCAAAAAACTAAAAGGAGTTGAACTTATATCTAAACAAGAAGCAGATGAATTAGCTTCAGCCTACAGAAATATAGAAAGAGCAGTGCAAGTAAACAAGAACCAAGCCTCTATGCCTAAGTATGGACAAGAGTTTTCTTACAGAGAAAGAGGCAGTGAAAAGTATTTTGAAGATGTAGTTTATTATCCTAAAGATGTTCCTTTCGGTTTGAATTACACAGGTGGTCACTACGATAAATTAAAAAATCAAATATTACATACAAGATATGGAATGAGATCTCTCCAAGAAAATCCAAATAAGAAAGTTTACGCAATAGATGAAATACAATCTGATTATAGTAGATCGTTAGAAGATGCAAAGAAGATAGACAAAAGATTAAATCCATTTAACATAGAACAAGAATATGTTTTTTATACAGCACTTATTAAAAACAAAATAAATCAAATGAGAGAGTTAACGGGCAAAGGTTTAAAAATGAGTGTTGATGATCAAAAGAAAGTAAGAGCTTTGGATAATGATATTGAGGAACTTAAAAAAAGCACTGTTAATGCTTTTAACATAAACAATCAAAAATTTAGAGAACTACCACCATACTTACCAATGTTGGAGCGTGCTCAGTACAATGATTATGCTGTGAAGAATTTAATTAAACAAGCAGCAGATGATGGTGTTGAATGGGTTGCAGTAAATCCAGTCGAAAGAATCCATGTTGGAAGAAACATAGGAGGGTCTGGTACTGATAAATATTTTGGTGCTAAAGGTAATTGGAATGTTTATGGCGGTGCAGATGGTAGAGCAGGTATGAGGGGAATAAAAAACAAAAGTATTAAAAAAGGAGATATCACTGAATCAAACTATCAGATGACTGCACAAATCCCTGAGATATTTAAAAAGTTAGCTAAACAATATAACTCGGAAGCTAGAATGATTAAGATATCTAAATCTGATCCAACAAAACCATATAAAATAGTTGAAGAGATTCATAATAAAACTACAGCTAATAAATTAAAATTAAAAGGTGCTGCAAACGAAAGACACATTGCTGCTTTTAAGACACAAGACGAAGCCAACGCTTATAGATCAGGTGGCAAGGATATAAAAGTTATTAATACAGATGATCCAGATAATTACTATAATGCTTTTGCTATCAAAATTACCCCTGAAATGAAGGGCACTCCTTTCAAACTGTACAGAAATCAGGGCGGTCTAGTCGTAGATATATTTGCATGATAATATAAATCTGTTATAACAAAAGGAGATATATATCATGGCAAGTAAAAAAATGAAAAAAGCCTTAGCGTTAGGCCTTGGAGTTGGACTTGGTGCTAAATTTTTAGCAGGCAAAGCAAGAGCTGCAAGTATTGCAGCTAACGAAGCCAAAGAAGCAGGGTTTGCAAACACTAGTAAAAAATTTGACTACATTACTAAGAAAAAAACACCTGAAACTTTTTTGGGTAAAGTCAAAAAAGCAACTAAAAAAATCATAAAAGAAAATATCAACTTAGGACCTGGTATTAATGCAACATCAAAAAAAGGTGGAACATTAGCTGGTGATTATGGTGAAGCATTTTCAGATGAGTTTGGAATGCCTAAAGGTGCTAAAGCTGGTAAAATGATTAAAGCTGTCACTGGAGTTCATGTTGAAGTTGAATCTAGAGGAAACAAACTAGCGAGACCGAAAAAAACTAAAATTTACTAATGGCTGAAGTTGAGAAACAAAACGAGCTTCCAGAAGAGGAAGTTACCGAAGAAACTGAGGTTGTTGTAGAAGGTCCAGAGGACGAAGAAGTTTTTGAAGAAGAACAAGAAACGGCTGATAAATTTTACGACAACCTAGCAGAGGAAATGGATGAACGAACTTTGGGTCGTTTATCATCAACCCTTTTACAAGATTACAAAAAAGACAAAGTATCAAGAGCAGATTGGGAACAAACTTATACAAACGGTTTAGAATTATTAGGTTTTAAATATCAAGATCAAACAAGACCCTTTCAAGGTGCAAGTGGTGTTACACACCCTTTACTTGCAGAAGCAGTCACACAATTCCAAGCACAAGCTTACAAAGAATTATTACCATCAGAAGGACCCGTAAGAACACAAGTAGTTGGTGCAAGAACACCTGAAACAGAAAACCAAGCACAACGAGTTCAAGATTTTATGAACTATATGATCATGGAAAAAATGGAAGAGTACACCCCAGAATTTGATCAGCTATTATTTTATTTACCTTTATCAGGTTCAACATTCAAAAAAGTTTATTATGATGAAATTATGCAAAGAGCAGTTTCTAAATTTGTTCCAGCAGAAGATTTAATTGTACCTTATTATGCAACAGATTTAAAAGATTGTGAAAGAATTACCCACGTTGTAAAAATGGGTGAGAACGATGTTCTTAAAAAACAAAAGGCAGGTTTTTATAGAGATATAGAATTAATGCCCAAACAACCTGAAAAGAATCCAGTACAAGACAAGCTTAATGAATTAGAAGGTATAAAACCTTCAGGACAAAAAGATTATCAATACAATATTTTAGAAATGCATGTTGATTTGAATTTAGAAGAATTTGAAATTGAAAACCCAGAGAAAAATGTAAAAGTTCCATACATTGTAACTATCGATGAAGGATCACAACAAATATTATCTATCTACAGAAACTATAACCAAGATGATCAAATGATGAAACGAAGAGAATACTTTGTTCATTACAAGTTTTTACCTGGTTTAGGCTTCTATGGGTTTGGTTTAATACATATGATCGGTGGATTATCTAGAGGAGCTACCTCAGCACTAAGACAATTACTTGATGCAGGTACTTTAGCTAATTTACCAGCAGGTTTTAAGTCTAGAGGCATAAGAATTAGAGACGATGATCAACCTTTTCAACCTGGAGAGTTCAGAGATGTGGATGCGCCAGGCGGAAATATCAAAGATCAGTTCCAAATTTTACCATTTAAAGAACCAAGTGGCACATTATTTCAACTTTTAGGGTTTGTTGTTCAAGCTGGACAGCGTTTTGCAGCTATTGCAGACATGCAATTAGGTGAAGATAAGCAAAATAGAGCAGTTGGCACTACAATTGCCCTCTTGGAGCGTGGTTCAAGGGTCATGAGTGCTATTCACAAGCGTTGTTACTATGCAATGAGGCAAGAATTTAGACTTTTAAGCAAAATATTTTCTGAATACTTACCTCCTGTGTATCCATATGCAGTTTATGGTGCTGATAGAGCTGTAAAAATACAAGATTTTGACGATAGAGTCGATGTAATACCTGTTGCAGACCCAAATATCTTTTCAATGTCACAAAGAGTTACTTTAGCGAATGAAAATTTGAAAATAGCTATGTCAAATCCTCAAATGCACAATCTTCACGAAGCATACAGACGTGTTTATGAAGCTTTAGGTACAAGACAGATTGATACTTTGTTAAAACCTGCAGAAATACCTATTCCTGAAGATCCTGCAACTGAAAATGCAAAAGCATTACAGATGAAAATGTTAAAAGCTTTTCCAGAACAAGATCATGATGCACATATAGCTGCTCATAGAGCTTTTATGGGAACGAGAATGGTTCAAATTAATCCAATGGTATATGCTTTGTTACAAGGTCATATTTCTGACCATATTGCAATGAAAGCGCACGGAGAAGTAGGTGCAGCGATACAAGAAGATCCAAATATGCAGATGATGCAACAACAAGATCCTCAAGGTTTCAAAGTTCAATTTGATAGTATGGTTGCAAAACGTGTTGCAGAGATTACTCAACAATTAGCTATGGAAGAAATGGGATCACAAAAACCTGATCCATTAGTTCAATTGAAACAAAGAGAACTAGATCTTAAAGCAATGGATATGCAAAGAAAAGCAATGGAAACCCAAATGGATTTTGATGTTAAAGAATCTCAATTTGATGAAAAACTTGATCTTGAAAAAATGAAAGTTGAAAACCAAGAACAACAATCTGATGATCGTTTAAAAGTAGCGAGAGATAAGTTACAATTACAAGCAATGCAGATGGAAAGAAGAAATGCGAAAAAAAATTAGAAAATTTAAAGGCGGAGGAATGGATGCCTCTAAATCAGACTTTAAAAGTCCGTCAAGCAAGGGCTCTGATCACTCACACTCAAGGTTTGAAACAGGCTCTGGATATTATGGAGAAACAGTAACAAATACTGGTGGTGGCGGAGGCACTACCATAACAAATAATCCACCACCCGCTGCTACAACCAAAAGTAAAGGTGTAAATCCTGTTACAACAGGATTGAATATTGCTGGCTCATTAATTGGTAAAGTTCCTTTTGTTGGATATGCTGTAGAAGGTCTAAACAAACTTCAAAAAAAAGCTAGACTTCAAACTGCAAAAGGTGAAGACATATTAGGAAGAACTAAAAAAGGTAATGCAGGAATGCCTATAACTAGAGATTATTATAGAACCACAGGAAAACCAATTGATGTAATGAGTCCTGCTGGAAAAAGTTACATGAAAGATGCAGGATTATTAAAAAATCCAACTCCACCAACTGGAGGCGATAATAATAACAACATGCCAGGTTTATGTCCTGATGGGAGTAATCCTCCATGTAAAACTCCTGTTACTCAAATAAAACAACCTGTTTCAAAACCAAATCCTTTCCTAGCTGGTTTTAGAGCATATGACGATGGTGGTGAAGTTGTGATATCATCTAATGTAGATAAGGATTTATTATGATAGGAAAAAAATCAGGACCACCACCAAAGAAAGGGCCTAATCCTAATATACCACCAGTGAAATTTGGTGAAGGTGGAATGAAGTGTCCTCATAGAGAATCAACTAATAAAAATGTTTATCCTGGAAATAATAATATACAAGTCAAAGGTTTTAAATTTATAGGTGTAAGATAATGTTAACGTGGTTGCTAGATTTTATTAAGACTTTGCTTTTTAAACCAAGAGTATACGAATCAAAAAAAAGAATTTTATATCCTTGTTGGAAACATGAAAAATTTAAAAAGGGTTGTATCCTTTGTAGGAATTTAAATCATGGTTACTAAATATATTGGAAGTATGATTGCAAAAAGAGTCTTAAAAAATAGACCAGACTTACATAAAAAATTTGATGATGCTTTTGATAATGAAACTGATTTAACATCAAGTGTNAATTCAAGAATAGATCAAGCTTTAAGATACATTAGAAGTTTTGACAAAAATAAAAAATCCCAAGGTGGAGAAATAATAATTAAGGGTGGAGACTACATAAAAGATCTTCTTTAAATGTTTGAATTTCTTTCTAACCAACAAAAATTAATATTTCTTTCAGGAATATTTGAGGGAGAAGGGTGTTTTGGCCATTTTAGTAACGGTAAAAAACCAAGACGAATAGAAATACAAGTACAAATGACAGATCTTGATGTCGTAAACAAATTCCACGATTTCTTTAAAAAAGGCAGTGTTTCTAAGAAAGAATATGATAATCACTACAAAACAATTTATCGTTGGAAGGTTACAGGGCTAGAGGCTTTAAAAATTCTGCATAAAATGTTACCCTATTTCTGTAAAAGGAGAAAAGAAAATTATTATGGCATGGTTCAATCTATTAGGAATGGCAGTAAAGACGGGAGCGCATATTTACT
>JGI25132J35274_1000017_pt1 | contig 49506 bp, 47 predicted proteins | sample ETNvirenome_6_30_FD_35274 | JGI IMG/M metagenome (IMG submission 35274)
GAAATGGAATATCAAACGCAGGCATGGTTTGACAATGAGTTCTTTGTCAATACGCCTGTATCTGGGTCGCCTAGATACTTTACGTACAACGGCCTAGATGCCAGTGGCGATACGCAGATTGACGTATACCCTAAGCCTGACGGCGTGTATTCGCTGAAGGTCAAGATGGTAAACAGGAACACAGAGCTAAGCGCAAACGCTGACACTCTTGTTATTCCTAGTAGCCCCGTTATCCACATGGCGATAGCCCTGCTTTCGCGTGAAAGAGGCGAGACGGGTGGTACGTCTACAGCAGAGTATTTTGCGATAGCTGATAAGCATTTGTCTGATGCGATTGCGTTAGATGCCCAGAAGCACCCAGAAGAGACAATCTTCTACACACCGTAGGATAGGTTATGGCACAGCCGCTAAGAAGTATTGATCTGGTAGCCCCCGCCTTCCGTGGGATTAACACGGAGGATTCGCCTATTGCGCAGGATACATCCTTCGCAGAAGTCGCAGATAACGCGATTATTGATCGACAGGGTCGATTGGCGTCTCGTCAGGGCAACAGCGTTATTACGACCAACAAGACCGTGCTGGGTACTGACTACATTCACAATATCCACGAGTTTTACGATAGTGCTGGCAACGAAGTTATCTTCAGCACTGGCAATAATAAGATTATGACCGGCACTACTACGCTGGTAGATGCTACGCCCGGCTCATACACGATTACGGCTAATGATTGGAAGATCGTCAACTTTAACGATCATGCGTACTTCTTTCAGCGTGGCTACGAGCCTCTGGTGTATAGCAATAGTCTGGGTGCAGTGACCAAGATGACCGCTGTATCTGGGTCTTCTGTTGCGGCGGCTCAGTACTGCCATGAAGTTATTGCTGGGTTTGGCCGATTGTGGGTGGTTGGTACAGCTACTAACGACACCACTATTTACTGGTCTGATTTGTTAGACGGTGATGACTTTAGTGGCGGGTCTAGCGGTTCTATTGACGTATCTAAGGCGTGGCCCGATGGTGCTGACAAGGTGGTGGCACTGGCGGCACACAATGGCCTACTGGTTATCTTTGGCGAACACAGCATTTTGGTGTATCAAAACGCAGACACCCCTGCGTCCATGTCTATTGCAGACACAATTAGCGGTGTAGGCTGTATCGACCGTAAGACGGTGCAAAGCATTGGCACTGACCTATTGTTTTTGAGCGATGACGGCCTACGTAGCCTTGGTCGGGTGATTCAAGAGAAGTCTTTGCCGGTATCTGACCTCAGCCGTAACGTAAAACAAGACTTGATTGCAAAGCTGGCTGCCAAAACCAGCCCCGCTACCAGCGTATACAGCCCTGAAAACTACTTCTATTTACTAGGCTTGCCCGATAGCAACCTTATTTACTGCTTTGATCTGAGGGGTCAGCTAGAAAACGGCTCGTTCCGTGTAACCAAGTGGCCTAGTGTTAATTTCAAGAGCTTTGCTAGAGACCGCAATGGTGACATCTATATTGGCACGGTTGATGGCATTGGCACTTACGACGGCTTTGATGACAACAACTCATCATATATCTTCCGGTATACCAGCCCCGGCCTGACATTTGGCGATCCGTCAAAGATTAAGATCCTCAAGAAGATACGGCCTACGATTGTGGGTGGTAATAATGCAGATATTATCCTGAGTTGGACGTATGACTTCTCAGTTCAGGCCAACACCTCAAGGTTTAGGGTTGGCTCATCAACGCCGGGGTTTTATGGCGTGTCAGAATATACGGCTGTTGAGTATTCTCTTGGCGATCTAATCAGCCGCAAGTCTTTAAATTGTACGGGTAATGGCACTGTGGTTACGGTAGGTTTGCAAACAGAAGTAAACGGTAGCTCTATATCCCTACAGGAAATGAACGTATTAGCATTAATAGGTAAGACGTTATGACAACCCCCAACGTGTACAGCACGACGGTCGGCCAGCAAGATCCAACGCAGAATTATCAAGTCATAGACGAACTGCAAGGATTGATAAATCCCAGCCAAGCCTATAACCCTTCGGGGACTTATGCTGGCGCCACGGCAAGTGGCGGCTATGACTATTCAGGCATTTCATCTGGCTCTGTAGACCAAATGATTAATAACATTGCCGGATCCGGCATTCTTAGCGGTTTGTTTGGCGGCATAGCAGAGAACATCGTGCCAATAGCATCCGGAATAGGCGGGGCGGCAAGCCTGATGGGTGCGTACAACCGGCTTGGGTCGATTGGTGAGCGTGCCAACATCGGTGCAGGGCTTATCGGCGAAGAAGCCTTTGCGCGGTCGCAGTTCAAGCCATTTACCGTTACTACGGGGACAGGCTCTAGTGTTGGCGTAGGTGTCCCAGCACCCGGAGCTTTCCCTGAAATGGGCCGAGAAGCCCGTATCCAGCAGCTTATGGACACTCAAGGGATTACCCGTGAGCAGGCCATAGCGAACCAACAAGCCTCACAAATGCGTGGGTTTGACATAAACAACGACGGCGTAGTCACCAATCAAGAGTTTGCGGCTGCTAGAAATGCTGGGTTAACCGGCACAGGCGCAGTTGGTGGGGCTGGTGGTGGCGCATTTACTGGCGCAGGGCCAATGATTGGGCCAAATATCCAGACAACGTACAGCCCTTTAGAGCAGGCTATATCTCAAGGGGCCTTTACAGGCGCGCAAACCTTGCTGGGTGGCGTGGCAGGCGATCAAGCGGCTCGAGAGCAAGAGATATTCGACCGTATCAGAGCTACTCAGCTTGGTGAAGAAGAGCGTCAGCGTCTAGCCCTTGAAGAAAGGCTTGCTAGTCAAGGTCGATTGGGTGTCCAGACGGCCATGTTTGGTGGTACACCAGAGCAACTAGCACTAGCTAAGGCTCAGGAAGAAGCTCAGGCTAGGGCATCACTGGCAGCTATACAGCAAGCTCAAGCAGAACAGGCACAACAAGCACGACTTGGCACTCAGCTATTGGGTGCGGCGTATCTGCCAGAAGCTCAGGCTCAGAATGCCCTACAACGTGGCCTTTTGGCCTCTCAGATAGCACAGCGTGGTCAGCTATATGGGACTGGACTATTCGGTGAAGCCTCTATAGCGGGCCTAGATGCCCTTCTGGCGTCAGGTATCGGTCAGGCTGAGCTGATGGGAACAACCGGGACAGGATTGCTGTCAGGGGCTATAGGTGGCGCTGGTGGCGGCCAAGGCGGCCTAACTGAAATTCTTGGAGGTCTTGCCTCTGAGTATGGCCCGCAGGCGGTCGATTACATTGCAGGTTTGTTTAGGAGATAAGTTATGGCTTTAACACTTAAATCGGCGTCGCTTTTAGCAAGGCCGGGATTTACCGAACAGGCCGGACAGGTTGCCAAAGAGTTTGCCTCAGCACCCGCGATAGGAAGGCGGCGAGGCATGTTGACTGATCTGCTTGGCCCTGCATTAGACCCAATGGCTACATCAGAACAATTGCGGCAGTCTGCGATTGGCGCGCTGGGCATGGGCGAGCAGGACTTAGCTTTACAGCTTGGGCAAATGGCGGCGGCAAAAGCGCCGGTGGACTTGGCAGGCTACTACGCTAGAAACCCTAACGAAAGAGCCGATCTATCTAAGAGTTTTACCCCAGAAAGCATAAGGAACTATCTTTCTTCTGGCGGGCGACAGCCTTTGATCCCGCTGCCAAAAACCGGTGACACCACAAACATCAATCTGGATATGGCGGAGGCTAGAGAGACAAAACTGCAAGAAGAACTAGGAACTCAAGAGGCAAAGGCCATTGGCGCTACGATAGAAGCGGGGCGAGAGGCAACCCAAGTTCTTCCTAAGTACGCCCAAGCTCGCGCAATCATGGAGCAGAGTGGCGATGATATAACAGGATTTGGTGCTGGAGCTTTATTAGATGCGCGAAAGTTAGTGCAGGCAACGTACAATGCGTTTGGCGTAAGCCCGAATGACTCCGTTAGAAGCGCGTTAGATAGGAATGTTGCTGATGCCGAGCTAATAACCGCATTTCAACAAGATTTTGTTACCGGCAGGCTTGCCGCAACAAAAGGCGCCATATCAGATGCTGAATTTAAAGCGTTTTTGGCTTCAGTGCCGAATCTTATGACATCAAAAAAAGGCTACATAAGTATGTTGAACTTCTTGGAAAAAGCCGCTGTTCGAGCAGAAATAAAGGGGGATTATTTCCGAATGGGCATTCCCTCTGAGGCCAATGCCAATGACTTTAAGCAAGCCGATAAGATGTGGACTGTTTTTAGCTCTCAATTCCCCGCTGGAAATGAAAACACTGCGGGCATACCAAAGGATGAGCTTCGCCAGATGTGGAATCAGTTTAGAATTAAGAATACGAATGAAAAAGGCTTGCCAAAGCAACAAATAACAGCGTTAGACCCTAAGCAAGTCAATTTTTTTGCGACAAATGAGGATGGTGAGCTTGCCCCAGTAACGCTTGCAGACCTTCAAGAAGAGGCAATAGCAAGACAAGAGCCGCTAGGGATGTTTTTGCAGAAGATGTATGCAAATCCCAATATAACTATACAGTTTGCCCCTCCAGTTCAGGCTACAAGGTAGACTAAATATGGCAGACCAAAAACACTTAGATTTTCTTTTTGACACTCTTGAGGCCAATGAGGTCGCGGAGAGCGATCAGCCGGTAAGTCAGCCAGACGTAGCTGTTCAGCCAATTGCGTCTCCCGATACTAAGAAAAGGGACGTAAAATATCTTTTTGATACGCTTGAGCGTAATGAGTCAAAAGAGCTTACTTCTGCTACGTTTGCTGATGTGGCAAAGTCTGGTGGCTTACGAGCTATTGCTGGCCCGGCGCAGGCATTCTTGGCCCTTGTGGAGTCATCCGCAGAATCGGCTGGCAATCCATATCCTGAAAATCTATACACCGTTGAAGAATTTACTCAAATGATTCTTCAGATGGAAGGGAATAAAGATATGGGGGCTGGGCAACGGTTTGTCAGGGACACTCTCGCAAATGTCATTCCCATCGCGTTAGAAATTGGTCTTACCAGAGGCGCTACCATTCCGCAAACAATAAAGGTTACTGGGGGCGTTGGTCTTGGCTCTGGCTACACGCAGTTTGTTGAAGACCCAACTCAAGCAAAAACAGGAAGCACCGCTAGGATGACCAATGCCGCTCTTTCGTCATTAATAGGGATGATCGCCAGCGGAGGCACTTCCCTATTCGGAAGAGGTATTGATTACCTGCGTGGGGCTAGGGGTACACGAGAATCTGCAAATGTTGACATCCGCCCAGATGTTGATACCCGGATGGAGGGTGCAGCCACAATAGAGCAGGCGCGAGATGTCGGAATCACCCTGACACCGGGGCAGGCGACCTCTGACATTGCGCTGCAGACCCAAGAAATGTCAGCAGGCGGAAGGTTGAGCAGGCAGTTAGTCAGAGAAATTGGCGACACAGTACAATCCAACCAAAAAGCCGCAGATGCCTTAATTGATGACCTGTATTCTGTGCTTTTGCCAGAGGGCAAGGCAACGATCCACGCGAATGTTTCTGCGTTGTATGAAAAATCTGGCAAGCAGCTACTGAGGGGCGATTCTCTGGATGCTTTTAATGATCTCAGAGCATATAGCCCAAGAGGTACGGATAAGCTGTCTGTAATTGAAAAAACAATAGCAAATATAACTAACAACCCAGCGACAAATAGAGCGTATGCAGAGCTTCCAGAAAACTCTATTGGCAGAGCAAATTTAATAGTCCGTAACTTGCAGACTCAAATTAACGCGGCTAAAGAGGCTGGAACCGAAGACTTTATTCCCCTAAAAAATCTAAGAGAAGATCTTTTAAAAATACTGGACGAGGCTTCTCCAGAGTACGCGTTAGCTCGCCAAACCAGTCAGAGGGAAAAAGTAGCCCAAGAGGTTATAGAGGCCTTAAGGGCTGATAAAGGTTCTGCTGTCGTCCCCTACGCAAATAGCGCCGAAAGGTTTGTTGGCGCGTTTGATAACGTAAAAGCAAAAGAAAAGCTCTTCGAGGGCATCAGCAACCTGCCAAACAAGGCCATGCAAGCTGAAGCTAGGGCAAAGTTTGAGCTTTTAATAAAGTTGCTACCTAAAGTTGCTAGTCAGCAGAAGTTTTTAGAACAGCGACTAGCTCAGTCTGGAGAGAGAATATTGCAAGAACGCGCCTCACCTGAAATTGGCTTTCTTTTTAGCGCGTTAAACGCAATAAACACCAACAATGACACCAATTTTTTAAGGTTTATCTTAGACCCGTCAAAAACATCAGCGCGGCTTAGAGAGTTAAATCTTGAAAGAAACACGGCATCAGAAGAGTTTTTAAAGAAAGTAGGAATCGTTTTTGGCGAGATAATTGATGATTACGCAACAGAAAATGTAGCTGGTATGGACTTTGCGGAAAATTTAGAGCTATCTGGTTTAGATCGGCAGGCAATGGGTCGATCTACCGATTCTGCAAAAGCAAAGGCTTACAGAAACCTGCTCCAATCTGGCCGACTAGATGAGTTTATGGCAAAAAATCCCGAGGCCTATAAGATACTGCGCGATGCTGGAAAGGCTCAAGCCATCGTTTAGCTAATTCCAGCTAACAATCTCATAGCTAGGATCAGCCTCAGCCTTCCTAAACTCTGCCCTGTAATGATCACTAATTTCTTTACGCAGTAATTTATTAGTCTTCAGCAGGGCATTGGCCTTTTCTCTCAGAATGTCCATGTGGCCCTCGCCATACAGCTTTGTCAGCCAGTCAGTAAAGGCTACGGGGTTCGACGTAAACCACTGGTGGTGGTATCTGCATAACGTCACCGCGTTATCCATAGACCAGCGTACAGACTTCCTAGCTCGACCGTATATATGCGCGCAGTCCGTCCCTTCCTTAGAGCAATACTGGCAAAGATGGCGGTCTCTATGCCTGACACACTTGCTAAACCAGTCATCACAGGCTTCTCTTTTCACTGCCATTACATTGATTCCTTAGCAGACCAGCATTTTACGTTTAACTTCATATTAAATTAGCCTCGGTTGGGTCGGGATCTTCTTAAATGTATTTGCTGTATTTTGTTTTTTCCCTTTCGGGAAGCATGGCAACGGCGTCCATCGTAATTTATGGCGCAAGTGCTTCTTTTCTTTTTTCGAGCCATGAAAAAAAACGTAACGATGCTTTGAGCTACGGAAAACTCTGTTTGCCGATATACCAGCGTGATGTCTTGGGTGCTTGCCGTCTTCAGCTGCCATGTCTGTCCTTTCTTTGCTTGTGCCACAAAAGAAAAAATTACACGCTTGGTAAACTATTCCGCTATGACCTTGCGCGGTGTCAGCGTAAGACACAATGACTCGCGGTTTTGGCAACTTTTTTATCGCATTAGCCACCAAAAATGAGGCTTGGTTTGGTTTGTTGTCCTTCAAAACCAGCCTATTTAGCTCTAAAACCAAATCTTTGTTCTCCGGCCCGCACACCCCAGTGCAAACAAATGGCGATGCCGGGGAGCCAAACGTAACGACCCCAAGTAAGTCAAGGCCGTCGAATAAACCAAACGCAAAACTAATAGAAGGCACTCTTGAGGCGTAATGAGTGTTTACTATGAGCGGCGTGGCCTCGTCATAACTAATTGATTTCACATTCATACGCGATCGTTCAGTCACCCTGCCTTGGCTTCGGGTAGCGGATTATCTCAAGAGGCGTCTCATCTACATCCTTGAGTGGCTTAGTACTCAGATCCATCATTATGGCTACGTCCTGCTGTAGCCGCTTTGCCATAGATTCTGCGGCCTCTAGGGCCAGTTGTGCGTCATTCTTCATAACTCATCCTTCAATGTCTGTGGAAACGGGACGTAAATCCCTTTCTTCTCTGAGAGCCACCGTATAAGCACCTCAGCGGCTTCGCTTAGCTCCCCACCCGTGAGCCTAGTGGTGGAGGTTTTGTCGTACATGGCCTTAATGATGGGCTTGTAGAGCATCTCTTTGACAAGCCCTTCAGTAAACGGTATCTCTACCTCTTCGTTGAAGGGGTGCTTATTGGAGTACCCGGCATCGTTAAGCTGTTCTGCCATCTGTCTGAACCATAGGTGCATGGCGTTATTCTGTCGCTCGGTCCTGCCTGCTGGCTTGATTGAGTACACAAGATGGTTGCCCTGCTCAAACTGATCTTTTGCAAAGTCGATAAAGAATTGCAATTTATCTTTATGATCGATAATCCATCTATGACCGTCCATCTTCACCCCTAAGACACCCGTTTTTCTTGTATCCATTCCATTAAAGCACCTAGCGGCTTGAGGTGTTCCCGCCCTACAAACCAGCCTGCACCATGCCCCAAGTCTTTTTGCACCATCACCTTTTGGGCCTGCCCAACGCCGATGAACCCCGGAATATCAAACACATCATCTTCCCCTGTCTTGCAAACCAGTACCGCTACCTGCCAATCAAACTTTGAGTGCTTTGCGAAAAGCAAATTGCCATTCGGAGAGAACGTCCCTTTTACCTGTACCTGTAATTCTCTTCTGCCACAGTCCACATAAATGTCAGTGCCTAAGTCTGGCCCCATCTCGCTAAAGCCGTATTTCATCCCTAGCGCCTTCCTTACGACAATCTCTGAATGAACACCTAAAAGCTCCACGTCCAAGTCAGATCTTTTGGTGTCCACCCTCATGTTGGGTATGCCGGTATCCCGCGACATGTGAGAAGCCGTCCTAGCCATGCGGATAGACATATCTAATTCTGATTTTCTAAGCCTTACCTTCATGGATTTTCGGCCAAAATAAAATTGTTAATGAAATCAAGAATATGCCCACTTGGCCCACTTGGCCCCTGTTCTGGGGGGCCGCCCCCTAAAACACGGGCAAAGCGGGCAATGTGGGCATGTCCATGTTTTTGTTGAAGTTTTTTTTCTCACCAGTTTTCACCCCTCCAGCGGTAATTTTTGGCATTGTTGCCGGGGTTCCTGCGGAGCTTCAGCATGTTGCCTTTCAACAAGTCCATGCAGTTGCGCAGGGTTTTCTTAGTGCATTCGTTGGGGTTCAGGTGGTCATCATTCAGCATCCTAAATAGCTCTGCTTGGCTATGCTCAGTGCCATCCTTCATCACGGACTCGAGGAACAACACCTCATCCTCATATTTGGCAAATGCCTTGCCGACGTTGATCTGGGCCATCTGCTTCTTCTTCAAGCCACTGATGTCATCTTCATCAAGGAACTCAACAGAATCCACAGACTCCTCGTAGCCGACTGTTTCGTTAGTCTGCCTATATCGGAAGCCGCCAGAAAATGAAATCTGCCTACGATCCTTTTCGTTTATTACTAACAGTTCTTGATAGTCTGCAAACTTGTCGTTTAGTGGGTCAAGGCCAAACATATTGTCTACATCCGCCTTCAAGTCCTGCACGCCCTCATAGATCAGGCGGCCGTCTAGCGAGCGATGTTTATTACAGTGGCCCAGCAGGATCACAGTCCCGCCAGCAGCCGCGAACTCTCGGAAAGTATGCAGAATATCCGCCACCTCGCCCTTGTTCAGCACTGATGCAAACTTCTTCAGGGTGTCGCAGATGATGATCTTGCCCTCTGCCTGACCCTCTTCGCGGATCAAGTCGAGCATTCTCAGGGCGTCATTGGCGTTTCTTAGCGCTGGATCTTGCGAGTTGGCTAGGGTAACCATAGCCATACCATGCTTCATGCCCATTTCTGCCTTCTGGACAATACCTCTGGCCCCGTCATCCTCGTTGAAGTAGATAACGTCCGAGCCTTTTATCAGGTTATTGCGGATTGATTTAAACAGGTTGCCTAATACCCAGACCGTCTTGCCGGCCCCAGATGGCGCGTAGACGAGCGTTACGGTTCCGGTAGTAATCATGCCTGAGATAACTTCGCGTTCGTTAGCGAGCCTCTGCTTAAGCTCAGCGAGCCGATGGTGGGTGCTGGCCGCTTGTAATCTCTGGAGGGCTGATAATGGTTCGTTGATGTACTTCTCGTAACGTCTAGGCTTTTCGTCTAATAGCTTTTTGTATTCTTCTGCTGGGTTGTACGTTTCATTCATTTCTGCGTACATGGCTTGCATGGACGCGATGAAGTCGTCGTCTCTCACTGTCACTCCCTATCCCATTTTTCGTTGAGCGGAACCGCCAACTCTGAATCAGCCGCCTGAGCTTGTCAACAAATTGCTGACCTTTTTTAATTAGGGGCAGATGTCATCAAGTGTTATCATGTGTAGTCAAATGTAATCAAATGATGTAAAGTAGGCTCAGGTCAGCAAAGGAGGGAAGAGTATGGCCGATAAAAACAAAGGTGAGGTAGAGATCCATGGCAAGGTTTACCTAACTGTTGCCAGAAGGATCGATGATTTCAGAAAGTCAGAAGAGTTTAAGGGCTGGTCGATTGAGACAGAGTTGGTTAGCGCCGAGGACTCGATGGTCGTGATGAAGTCAACTATCCGGGATAGTGATGGCAAGGTTGCGGCCACTGGCTACGCTGAAGAAAACCGTAGTTTCGGAAAGATCAACAAAACGTCAGCCCTTGAAAATGCCGAGACCTCGGCGGTCGGCAGGGCCTTGGCGTTCCTTGGTCTTGGCGGTAGTGAAATAGCCAGCGCCGATGAGGTATCCACTGCTATCGCTCACGGGTCGGTGAAGGATGTGATGGAGCCGATCCTAAAGCACAACGATGTGGCCAGAGAGAACTTCGATTCTATCTACTTCATCAAGGAATACATCAAAACCGGAGATGTTTCCGGAGTTGCACAGATATGGCTTGAGTTGTCTAACGAGATAAAAGAAGCCTTATGGGTTGCCCCGACAAAGGGCGGCGTATTTACCACAGAAGAGCGGGCGTTTCTCAAGTCCGATGAATTTGCACAAGCCAGAAAGGAGGCCGCATGAGCGACGAGAAAGATTTCGTCAATGGCATGATTGTTAAGAAACCTAACGACAACGCGCCAGATTTTGTCAAAGCCAAGGTGTCTATCAAGCTCGATGACTTCAAACAGTGGATTGGCAGCTTTGTTAAAGCCAACCCTGATGATGAGTGGATAAACATTGACGTAAAAGAATCACAGAAAGGCACTTGGTATGCCGAACGTGATACATGGAAGCCCAAGAAAGAGGGTTCCGCCCCGGCCGCCAAGGAAACCGATGACATTCCTTGGTAACATCAACCAGCCGCTGCTTGACTCCCGCAGTGGCAATCTTGCCCAGACCCCAAGCTCTGGGCTTTTTTTGAGGAGAAGCAATGAACGATCAAGATGAACCCCGAGTTAGTGGTAAAGATTATCTGACTTACCGTACTTTGTTTGATATTTTCAAGGTGTATACAACGCCTAAGCTCAAGCGCGTACTGGAAGCCAACAACATTAAATATCTGGTGGACGGGAAGGGCAAACCGTTGGCCCGGATTGATGATGTGTACGGATCTAGCTACGGAAGGAGTGAAGATAATACTACCACCGTCACAGCTTCGCCAGAGTGAGCAAAGATCGGGGTGGCTGGCTTGACCGGGTTCCGGAATGGCTACCGCCCCTTATCCTTGTTTCAGCCGTCTCGCTATATATCTTGGCGGGGGATGTTGCCTAGCTCTTGATGGTACTTCACGTTCTCTAGGTGTTGTGCCATCACTTCTTCTTTTGACTGGCCGTGATACTCGACCGCCAGCCTCATATCTAACAGCACATTGTTCAGGCTTTTAGTCTGAAAGCCATCACCTTCCTGTTTGTAGATCGAAGCCAGCACCCTGCCGAACTTACCGCGCTTGTCGATATACGTCCTGAGAAGCACCGTACAGCCCTCTGGAAGCTCGTTTTTTAAGTAATCTTTAGCTAGGTTGCCGAGTGCTTTTGTCTCTGGCGTGCCGCCACGGATCTCTGCGGTGTCTATACCGTAGAGTCTTATAGATTGATTGTGTAGCCAAACGCCCATCCCTAAATCGAGATCAACCCGGCATGAGTCGCCATCATAGATAGATCGGATACTGGCCTTGTAGGTATACATGATGGCCTCCGGAAGAAGGGGCGGTATTGAGTGAACTGGGACCGCCTAAAACCAGCCAACACGCGAGGGATCGCGTTACACAGTCAGAATACTAGCACGAGGATGGCCAACGTCACTAGGCATCCCAAAACGCCTGCAACACAGCATACAGCCGCCAGCAGGAGCTTTTCTGTGCGGTCGCTATACATTAATTGCCTCCTCTAATGGCTGAACGAGCCGATATATATTGCCTTCGTAGGTTGCCTGCTTAGGGCCTACAAAGCTGGGTTTAACGTAAATCTTTTTCTGGTACTGGGGGTGATGCCTATACCTTGGGTGGCTTAGGGTTTTCCAATGCCCGCGCCTGCGGTGAGGCTTGGGCGATGCGTGTGTTCCGCACCCCGGCTTTTGTGTGGCTGGCATTCTGTCTAAAAGCAAGATATTTGGCCCGCTTGCGGCCCGCCACGGCTTCCCTTTATTCAATGGGCTTTTTTTCTTTGGCCCCGCTTGGGAGTTGACGGGTGCTACCTCAACCAAATGTTTGTCGCCGTATTTTGCATAAGCCCATGTCGCCAAGCTGGTTTCGTGTAAGTGGGCGGCGTGTTGTTCTAGACCGGTGATCTTTTCCCCCCAGTATTCTAAGGCTTCATGGGCTGATATTACCTTGGTTCGGTAGCGATCATTGCCATCAGGATTTAAAAAAGCCCATCCCTGCCACACGAAAATAAACGGATCTCCTTCATAAGCGCAAAGCATCACCAAGTACTTTCCACGGTGTTCATCCATGACTTCCGCTGCGTCGAATCCGTTCCAGCTTGCCTGCCCGTCAAATAAATCTCTGGGGTAATCTTTTAAACAGGTAAGATCCGGTCTTGCGACATCCAAAAAACACCCCCAGACCCTTGACGTGTAATTTATTATCCCGTTTTGGCTCGTCATTTTCCCGCTATGACGGAGTTGCATGGCCCACTCATTAAACACCGGCTCTGGCGCTTCTTGGGTATAACCATTTTTTTCGAGGTTTTGGGCAAACTTACCAATCGGGGTTTGATCGAAAAGATTCTCAGTCATAGAAATCAAAGGCTCATTCATAGACATTTCGATAAGTTTATGAAGGTTGGTCGTGTCGCCAAGAACCCTCTTTCCTCCCGTTAACGCGCGTCTCACAATTTCTGCGTCTGGCCGTTTCATGCGTAATCACCCGCGCAAACGTCAGCGTTGCTTGCGTCCTCTTCGATTAAGTCCATGATGTAGTCAAAGCTCAACAACAGTGTGATATTGACCTCACCCGAACCGGGGATATGAGTCATCACCTTAACCAGCTCAAATGTTTTGGGTTCCGCGTCACCGTCACCCGCGTTAATGCGGTAGTGAACATCCGCATAAATCGTCGCCCATTCTGAATCAAGCTCGGTCGAGAATACGTGCGTCCTATCGTAAAGTGTTGAAACTCCCATCACTCTTCCTCCTTCGTTGCCAGACCCACAAGCCAATCCATTTGCGCTAGCGCGCGGTCTAGCCCTTCAACCAGCCCTTTGTAGTAAGCCTCATTCGCCCAACTCGCATACTTTTCGCGCGGGTCAAAGCGATGCTGAACGGCGGCTTGCTGTTTAAGCAAGGCGTCCATGTGCTGGCTTTGTAGGCGATCCCGCCTTTCAATCAACTCTGATACTAATGACAGTTCAACACTCATTGCTCCACCCCCTGTAATCGGTCAGCAATCATGCCAATGTCACGGCGAGCCATAGCGACATCATCGGAACCGTTGCGGATCTTAGATAGCCAGCGGTCGGCGGATGCCAGCCCGGCGATAGCTTCCCGCAACCTAATTGCCGTCAATTGCTTTTGGGTTTCTTCGGATATAGGTGCGGGCTTGCGTTCCTCGATATATGGGAACATATCCCGCGCCACGGCGACTACTTCGGCCTCATAAACCGAATGAGTGTCCCAGCTGGTATCTAGGATCGCGTGATAAACCGCCTCCGCCTCTGATTTAGAGAGCCAAGGCGCGCATTTAGTAACGTATTGCTGTGAATAAGTAGACATGATTATCCCCTTTTGTTGATGTTTTGGAAGTTTACCAAACCTGTTAACAGTTGAATAGCTCTTCGACAGCATCGGCCAGACCAATCTCGTCGGTAAAGCGTTCGATGTGAGAGCTTCCCCACCAGTGGCCCTCCACGGTGTTATCGGTAGTGTTGACCCAGATATTTGGCCCACCAAATGCCACTAGGATGCGCGCGCCTTTGATGGTGCGGTCATTGTTCAGAATCCATTCAATATCCAGCGCATCAGTCAACCAATCAAAGCCAGACATTGGACGCAGTTCCTCACCGCATGAACACTCGCCGGATTCTGTATCTTCGTAAATAGCTTCGCACATCTCACAGAATGCAGACTCAGACTCCAGAGACTTTACGACAGACAAGACATTAGACTTTACAGACATGATATTTCCCTCGTTTGTTGTGCCAGTGTTGGCACCCAGAAAACCGCGCGGCGTCACCCGGTGCGGTTTGTGGGTTTGGGTGGGTTTTAGCTGGTCATGGCCGTGTGGATAATCACGTGGCCGGTTTTGGTGTCGATTAATCGGAAGTCTCGCAAGCCAGCCGGTGCCATTTGAGTCACGCAGTATTCATACTCTTTGGCCGCGGATTTCATCGGGTACGGCTTCTTGAGTCGGTTTGACCATTTGGTGTCGGCATACTCCGGCACACCGTCGGCCTCATATTCTGCAACTAGTTTGGCGCTGTCGCGCTGTTGCACCTGATACCGATATTCTCGCCATTTGTTTGTCATGTGTTTCCCCTTTCAATGTGTTTGTTGGTATCAGTGCTGTTGTGCATCTGATGGGTACTATATTACCAACATTGCAAAGTTTGTAAAAGATTATGTTTTCATAAGAACATTGGGTGGTTATAACTTTTTGTGTGGGGTTTGGTGGTGACTGTATTGGGGCTTTATTGGGTGCCATGTCCATCCTCACACCTCAACTTTCCCGTTCCACTTTGACACCCAGCACCATCGAAGGTTCTGTTTTGAAACTTGGCCCGTGCCAGATTGGAACCGACCTCGTTTGTGAGTGCTTACTAACCTCGACTGCGTTCCAGATGGGAACTGACCCCCCGGCCCCCCTAGCGCAGGCTCGTTATTATTATTGTACCCACCCACCCACAAAAAAAGCCAAAACTGAAAAGTCGATAATCCTTGCAATCCCCCTTAGCACAAGTGTTACGATGTTACTTTCGGTAACACTCAAAGGTAACGAAAGGTAACACTGGAGGTAACACTTATGATTAAGATGATTGGTAAGCAGGTAAAGTCTAGGACAATGCATCTGACTGACGTTCAGGCAGGGGCTGTGGTCTTGGGTATTGTGGGCTTGGTCGTACTGGTTTTTATTATCTGATCTTTAATCTTTAGGATTTAAGGGTTGTTTTTTGAATCAAGTAATATAGGATAGGGAGGGAAAGGCGGGCTTAATGGCCCGTTTCGGATTTTGAGGACTGTGGTATGGCTAGTGACCCTTTACAGGTGGGCGGTGTTAAGTGGCCCAATATGATGCAGAACCCTACGGGTATTGTTGCGGGTGCAGCTAATCCTGCTATGGACCCCACTGCCTTAAATAATGCCCAGATGCCCTTGGAATCCTCAAAAGTAAGATTCCAGCCCACATCTGTTGATACCACCCCTTCTACTGATGCCACGAAGGGCAGAGCAATAGACACTTACGTGTAAGGAGATTCAAATGAAAGATCACACTGTTGAATACCGCTCTATTGATTACTACTCAATGTGCGAGAAGTCCAAGGAGAAGGTTAAGGCTATGCAGGACGCTGGCATGTCTACTATCTATGATGCCAAGTCCAAGCCTGAAGACACTGAACTGCCTAAGATGGGTGGTTATTCCGTCATTATGATGGGCAAATGATGGAAGGGACTAATCAGTACAGGGTTGTTAAGGATTATTTCCTGCCGGATGAAGAAGGAAATATCGAGTGGCATGACCACGAGGTCTTTAATAATCTTGAAGACGCATGGGCAAAAATGAAACGGCTGAAAAACTCCGGCGCATTAAGCTGCACAGATATGTGGTGGCTTAATAAAAAAGGTGAAGATTTTGATATTTCAGGCCAAAATCTATCTCGTAAGTTGCCTTGGCGTGTAGAGTGGCTTTAAGTTAGTACTCACTAACCCCTGACGCTATGTCTGACCTAGGTGTGCTAGAAGAGATTGCCGAGCATCTTGCAGATATAGCGGATTCTTTGCGAGAATTGCTAGAATTGGCAAAAGATACTGATTCGGAAGTAGATGATGCTTGATTCTGGTGACGAAAAAGAGCCTGCACCACGCCGCGGCAGTCCGAAGAGGTCTGAGATAGCGGCTAAAACCCCAAAAAGACACAATTCTAAGGGCGGTCGAAAGAAAATAGGCCGTCCCAAGGGTGATGCCGGGATTATTAATGAATATAAAGCTCGGATGCTGGCTTCCCCTAAATCCCGTAAAGTCCTAGAGTCTATCTTTAACGCTGCAATGGACGATGACCACAAGAATCAGGCTGCGGCTTGGAAGCTGGTCATGGATAGAATCTTGCCAGTAGCCGCATTTGAAAAGGATATTGTCCAAAACAACGGCAAATCCGCTATCCAAATCAATATCACGGGCGTTGGGGGTACTGAAATATCCCAATCAGAGCCTACAACCATCAATCAAACCACTATTGACGGCGATTCTGGTGAAATACTTCAAGATTGAAGAGTTTGACTGCCAAGAAACGGGCAATAACGAAATGAAGCCCCTGTTTCTTGAAATGCTAGATGAATTACGGGAAAGATGCGGTTTTCCCTTTACGATCACCTCTGGCTACCGCGATCCTAANCATTCNTTAGAAGCCAAAAAAGANAANCCCGGCACCCATTCTCAGGGTATTGCTGCGGATATTTACACTGTTTCTGGCGCTGAACGCCATATTATCCTTGCAAATGCCTTTGAGATGGGTTTTGGTGGCATCGGCGTGGCTAAAACCTTTATTCATGTAGACATACGGGATACAAACCCCGTTGTTTGGACATACTGATGTTATATACCAAACACATAAACCTTACGGACGCTACGGAAACGACTATGTTTACCGTGCCGACCGGCTTCCACATTATTATTTACTACGTCTTTGTCGCTAATCATGCTGGCAGCACAAAAACCGCCTCTTTGCATTTTGCTGAGTCTGACGGCAGCAACCGTGTCGATATTTACGATGCTGAGAACGTATCTGGCGGTGGCAGATTAACGCTAGATTCAGGTGGCGGCCCGATGTTTGTTCTTCACGAAGGTGAAGTAGTCAAAGCTCAAACAGAAGCCTCTTCAGACATGGAGTTTGTCGTGACGTTTGATTTACTTGAGATGCCACCATCACTGGTGAACTTCGTATGACCCCTGAACAGCTCAACGCATGGCGAATCATCCCAAGATTGCTAATGTTTGCAATGATTTGCATGACATATCGTACTGTAGAGTGGTTTATGTCCCTACCTGACCCCAATCCTGAGCAAGCTGCGCTAGTTTCAGTCATGACCGGGGCCTTAACTGGTGCGTTCGGTCTATTTTTGGGCAAAAAAGAGTAAATGACGGACTTAAACGTCAGTCTTTTGTCGTGGCAGCAAGATGTCTTTGCTGACCCTACCCGTTTTAAGGTAGTCGCCGCTGGTAGACGTACCGGAAAGTCCCGATTAGCCGCATGGTTGTTGATTATCAACGGCCTTCAAGCCGATAAAGGCCATGTATTCTATGTAGCCCCGACTCAGGGGCAGGCCCGTGACATCATGTGGCAAACCCTGATGGAACTGGGCCATCCTGTCATTGCTGGCTCTCACATCAATAATCTTCAGATCAAACTGGTCAACGGCGCTACGATTAGCCTGAAAGGTGCTGATAGACCCGAAACCATGCGTGGCGTGTCCTTGAAGTACCTTGTCATGGACGAATACGCCGATATGAAGCCCGATGTCTGGGAACAGATCCTCAGACCTGCCTTAGCAGACCAGAAGGGTGAGGCGCTGTTTATCGGTACGCCGATGGGCCGTAACCATTTTTATGAGCTGTACAAGTATGCTGAGCTAGGCGATGACGAGACTTATAGGGCTTGGCACTTTACTAGCTACGACAATTCGATGCTGGATTCTGGTGAAATTGACATCGCCAAGAAATCCATGTCTAGTTACGCCTTCAGACAAGAGTTTATGGCCTCATTTGAGGCTAGAGGCTCTGAGATGTTTAAAGAGGACTGGGTTAGGTTCGGCGAAGACCCCGAAGAAGGCGATTACTATATTGCCGTTGACTTGGCGGGCTTTGAGGACGTAAACAAAAAGCGAACCAAGAACACAAAGCTAGACGATACCGCGATTGCTGTCGCGAAGGTAAATGAGAATGGCTGGTTTGTGGAAAACATTATCTACGGTCGCTGGGGCCTTGATGAGACGGCTACGAAGATTTTTCAGGCCGTCCGTGACTATCGCCCCGTCAGTGTCGGAATCGAAAAAGGAATCGCCAAACAAGCAGTAATGTCGCCGCTTTCTGACTTGATGAAGCGGTATGGCACGTTTTTTAGGGTTGAAGAATTAACGCACGGAAACAAGAAGAAGACAGATAGGGTGATGTGGGCCTTGCAGGGCCGGTTTGAGAACGGATATATCACCCTGAACAAAGGTGAATGGAATGTTAAGTTCCTTGACCAGTTGTTCCAGTTTCCAGATGCTTTGACGCATGATGACTTGGTTGATGCGTTGGCGTACATAGATCAGTTGGCTGAAGTGGCCTATGACTATGAATATGAAATCGAAGACCACGAGATATTAGACGTGGTAGCGGGATACTAAAATGGCAGAAGAAATCTACAGCCCAGACCCCTTGATGGCCGAGCAGTCTATTGAATCATGGGTTATGAGTAAGTGTGAAGACTGGCGCGATTATTACGAGTCAAACTATGAGGATAGTTTTGAAGAGTATTACAGACTGTGGCGTGGCCAGTGGGATCCCTCAGATTCTCAAAGAGCGTCAGAGCGGTCAAGGATTATTTCTCCAGCATTGCAACAGGCCGTAGAGTCTAATGTCGCAGAGCTGGAAGAAGCCACATTCGGACGGGGGAAGTGGTTTGATATAGCGGACGATGTAGCAGATCCGCAAAAGCAGGACGCCTTAGTGCTACGAAAGAAGCTGGCGGAAGACTTTGAAGCCTGCAAGATTCGTAAAGCAGTGGCGGAATGCCTGATTAACTCAGCTGTATTTGGTACGGGCGTTGGTGAGGTGGTCATTGAAGAAATTAAAGAGATGGCTCCAGCGACTGAGCCGATCATGGGCGGTGACCTTCAGGCAGTTGGTGTCAACATTACTGACCGTGTAGTCGTAAAGCTCAAGCCTGTATTGCCTCAAAACTTTTTGATAGACCCAGTAGCTACCTCAGTTGAGGATGCCTATGGGGTGGCGGTCGATGAGTTTGTCAGTAAGCACAGCATCGAAATCCTGCAAGAGCAGGGCGTATATCGTGAGGGGATGATTGAGTCGGCAGCACCAGATACCAATTTGGAACCCGACCAAGATTTAACTCTCTACAACGACGATAAGGTCCGTCTAACCAAATACTACGGTCTTGTACCCAAAGAGCTTCTGGAAAAAGAAGACGTGGATGTAGAAGAAGACTCAATGTATGTTGAGGCAATCGTGGTAATTGCTAATGGCGGTGTGCTTCTCAAAGCGGAAGCCAACCCCTACATGATGAACGACCGCCCTGTCGTTGCATTCCCTTGGGATGTCGTGCCGGGCCGATTCTGGGGTCGTGGTGTTTGTGAGAAGGGCTATAACAGCCAGAAGGCGCTTGATACAGAGCTTCGCGCGCGTATTGATGCCCTGAGCCTCACAATCCACCCAATGCTCGCTGTGGACGCTACACGGCTTCCTAGAGGGGCTAAGCCAGAAGTCCGCCCCGGCAAGATGATCTTAACTAACGGAGATCCTCGTGAAGTACTACAGCCGTTCAACTTCGGGCAAGTCAACCAGATTACGTTTGGTCAAGCCGCTGCGCTACAGCAAATGGTCCAGCAGGCTACAGGGGCGGTGGATTCTGCTGGTATCGCAGGTCAGGTTAATGGTGAAGCAACAGCCGCTGGTATCAGTATGTCTCTCGGCGCTATTATCAAGCGTCATAAGCGTACTCTTATTAACTTCCAGCAGTCCTTCCTCCTGCCCTTTGTAACCAAGGCTGCACACCGATATATGCAGTTTGACCCCGAAAACTACCCTGTTTCGGACTATAAGTTTGTTGCAACCAGCACTCTAGGGATTATTGCTAGGGAGTATGAGGTTACCCAGCTTGTCCAGTTGTTGCAGACAATGAAGCAAGATAGCCCGCTTTACCCTGTATTGATGCAGAGCATTATTGAGAATATGAACCTCAGCAACCGCGAAGAGCTGATAGCGGCCATGCAACAGGCTTCACAGCCTAATCCGCAGGCCCAGCAGATGGCCATGATGGCGCAACAAGCCCAAGTAGCCCTGCAACAAAGTCAGACTGCGGCCCTGAACGGCCAAGCGGCTGAATCTCAGGCCAGAGCCGCCAAGCTGTCGGTCGAGTCTCAACTTGCACCGCAAGAGTTGCAGGTAGACATCGTCAACGCCGTAACTAGAAACCTAAAAGAAGGCAATGAGGATGACAAAGAGTTTGAGCGTAGGCTCAAGGTCGCAGACAGACTTCTCAAGGAAAGTGAAATAAAGGGTAAGCAGCAAAATGTTAATGACGCAAACGGAACTCAACAACCTGTTCGGTCAGGTCAACGAAGCCTTCAGGGACCAGAAGGAACAGTTGAAAGACTTGAAGCAGCAATTAGACCAGCTCAAGGAGAGGGTTGATGCCCAAGAAAAGAGACCCAAAGCTGGTACGCGCGGGCGTAAGCGGGTACAACAAGCCGAAGCGAACCCCGAATCACCCGACGAAGAAGTTCGTAGTGGTGGCGAAGCAGGGGGACAAGACCAAGACGATTAGGTTTGGTGATGCCAAGATGACGATCAAGAAAGACCAGCCTGCTAGGCGGAAGTCTTTCAGGGCTAGGCATAAGTGTGATACAAGTCCCCCAAGTAAGCTGACCGCAAGATATTGGTCTTGCAAGAAATGGTGATGGTATGAAGGTTAAAGCGCCAAAAGGCTATCATTGGATGAAAGATGGCAAAGAATACAAGCTAATGAAGAATCCGCCCGGAGGCTACAAGCCCCATAAAGGCGCTTCTCAGTCTGCTGAATTTAAGGTTCAGAAAGTCCACAAGGGCAAATAGGAGGCTGTTATGGGTTACGGAATGGGTGCGTACAAGTCTAAACCAGCTAAAAAGAAGAAGAAAAAAGCCAAGAAGAAGGCGAAGAAGTAATGCCCAAAGCTAAGTATTCTGCCAAGCAAAAGAAGCTGGCTAGGGTTGCCCCGCCAAGGGACAAGATCACTGGTGCTGACTTGAAGAGGCTGAGAAAACGTGGCGGCAAGAAAAAGTAAACCAAAGGCTAAGAAGAAAGGCTCAATACCCGATAATGTAAAGAACAAGGCTCTTTACTCTAGGGTTAAGGCTGCGGCCAAGCGTAAATTTGACGTATACCCCAGCGCCTACGCTAATGCGTGGCTAGTAAGGGAATACAAGAAGCGCGGTGGCACTTATGGCTAAAACCAAGGGCGGTTTGACCAAATGGTTTAACGAGGAATGGGTCGATATTAAGACTGGTAAGCCTTGCGGTCGTAAGAAGGCTAAAGGCTCAAAACGCCCATATCCTGCTTGTAGGCCCAAGAAAGTAGCTGCAAAGATGACAAAAGCGGAAAAAGATGCCGCTAAAGCTAAGAAAACAGGGCCAAAAAAGGTGAAATACGCTGTCACAGCGTCAGGCCGTAGAAGGAAAAAGAAGGCGTGACGAAGGAAGATGAAGAGTATTACAGCATGTTTTTTGACATGTTTAGGTCTGATGCTTGGAAACAGTTGATTTTAGAGCTTCAGGGCAACGCCAGCTCGATAAATAGCGTAGAGGCTACCAAGGACATTAATGACATGTACTTCCGCAAGGGCCAGATAAACGTCCTTGCGTATATAATTAACTTAGAGGCGTCAACGATCGCCAACTACGAAGAGTTGACAGGCTCTGATGATTAAGGTATTTGAGTTCCGTTGTACTAACGGACACATTTTTGAAGATTTTGTAGACGGCACAACTACAACCAGTAGGTGCGGTTGTGGCGCCGAGGCTACAAAGATCGTTTCAGCGACCAAGTGCGTGCTGGATGGGTCAACTGGGGATTTTCCCGGCAGACACATGAAGTGGGTACGAGAACACGAGGAAGCTGGGCGACGTGGTAGAGAGGCCAGCCGAGAGGCCGGCCAACTTTGATGATCTCCATAACCTTTGATAAGGCGGGGCAAGTTAAGTGATGTCAAGAGCGACAATTATTGATGAGCGTCCAGATGAGGTGGACACCACATTACCGGAAGAACCAGCTATTGAAGCTGCCGAGGCCCCTGTAGAGGAAGAACCTCAAGCCAGTGAAGTACCGGACAAGTATCAAGGTAAGTCTGTTGAAGAATTAATACAGATGCACCAAGAGCTTGAAAAGTTTTCAGGCAAGCAGCGGAATGAAGTTGGTGAACTGCGGCAAGTGGTTGACAACTACATCCAGACAGAACTCTCAGCCAAAGAAGCACCTGAGCAACAGCAAATAGACGATAGCGAAGATGTTGATTTCTTTGTTGATCCTCAGAAAGCTGTGGATAGCCGTATTGCTAACCACCCCAAGATCAAAGAAGCGGAGGCTTACACTCAACAGTACAAACAACAGGCCACTCTTGCACAGTTGAAGGCTAAACACCCAGAGATGGATTCAATCTTGCAAGACCCTAAGTTTGCCGAGTGGATTAAGGGGTCAAAGGTTAGGACGAAGTTATTTGTAGAGGCTGATAGATCGTATGATTATGACGCTGCAGACGAGTTGTTTACGCTTTACAAGGAGCGTAGCAATGTCGTTCAACAGACTGCTAACGCAGAGCTGGCAGCCCGTAAGAATAGTGTTAAATCTGCCAATACAGGTAATGCTCGCGGTTCCGCAGAGGGGACAAGGAAGAAGGTTTATCGTCGCGCTGACATTGTGAAACTAATGCGAGATGACCCCGAGCGTTATCAGAGCCTTTCAGATGAACTGCTGAGAGCTTACGCGGAGGGTCGAGTTAAATAGCCTTAAAGGAGATTTATCATGGCTACAGCAACTTACCCCGGCGCGGCGGGTAACACCGCCCTAACAGAAGCGGCAACTTTTGTACCAGAAATCTGGTCAGATGAGATTATCGCTTCTTACCAAAAGAACTTGAAGATGGCACCCCTTGTCAAGCGTATCGCTATGAATGGCAAGAAGGGTGACGTTATTCATATCCCTAAGCCTACTCGTGGTGATGCCAACGCTAAGGCGGCTGATACTGCGGTAACTATCATTGCAAACACCGAGTCAGAGCTGACAGTTACAATTAACCGTCACTTTGAGTACTCGCGCCTGATTGAGGACATCGTAGAGGTACAGGCACTGTCATCTCTGCGTCAGTTCTACACTGAAGACGCTGGTTACTCGCTGGCTGTACAGGTTGACAACGACCTGCACGCGGCTGGTACTGGTTTTGGTGACGGTGGCGCTGTTGTATTCAGCCCTGCTGCTACTGACTACCAGCACACTGGTTGTTTCTTCAATGATAACGGCACTACCACTCAGTACACTGATGACACTCTGGTAGCTGGTGACGAGTTCACGGACGCATTCTTCCGTGACATGATCCAGAAGCTGGATGACAACAACGTACCGATGGAAAATCGTAACCTGATTATTCCGCCTGCAACGCGCAACGCGATTATGGGCATTGATCGTTACGTGTCTTCAGACTTTGTATCTGGTGGTACTGTAAACAGCGGCCTGATCGGCAACCTGTATGGCGTAGACGTTTACGTCTCTGCTAACTGCCGAACGATCGAAGCTGCTGCTGATAACACTGCATCAAGCGTTGACACTCGTGCCGCGCTGTTGTTCCACACGGAAGCAGTTGTTATGGCAGAGCAGTTGGCTGTTCGCTCTCAAACCCAGTACAAGCAAGAGTACTTGTCTACTCTGTACACCGCAGACACCCTTTACGGTGTTCAGGTGTATCGTCCTGAAGCTGGCTTTGTTCTGGCAGTACCTTCTGCCTAATAGAGTACCGGGGGCCGCAAGGCCCCTTTTCCTTTTCTCTTGCTAGGAATAACCAATGGCTAATTACACCAAAACCACTGACTTTGCGGCTAAAGACACGCTTCCGGGCGGTGACACCAATAAGGTTGTTCGTGGCTCAGAGTTTGAGACAGAATTTGACGCTATATCGACTGCGATTGCTACAAAGTCTGATACAGCAAGCCCTACGTTTACCGGCACAGTTACTATCCCGACCGCTGACATCAACGGCGGAAACATCGATGGGACAGTAATAGGCGCTTCTACAGCAGCCGCTGGTACGTTTTCTGACCTTACTGCAACAACAGCAGACATTAACGCAGGCACAATTGACAATGCTGTGATTGGTGGCTCTACAGCCGTTGCAGGGACATTTACCAACCTTACCGCTAGTGGCACTGTTAACTTTAGCGGTGCAACTATTAGCAACCTTGGAACAATTACGACCGCCAACCTAGACGGCGGCACGGTGGACAATGCTGTTATTGGTGGAACAACGCCAGCGGCAGGATCGTTTACCACACTGTCTGTTTCTAGCACGTTTACCGTAAATGGCGGTGCTGTAACAGCTACAGCGGCTGAGCTAAACATTCTTGACGGTGTTACAGCCAGTACCGCAGAACTTAACATTCTAGATGGCAAGTCATTTGTAGATGAAGATGACATGAGCAGTAACTCTGCCACGGCTATTCCTAGCCAGCAGTCCGTAAAGGCTTATGTAGATTCACAGACTGGCGGGGGCGGGGCTACGCTTTCAGGCCTTACCGACACTAATATTACGTCTCCTGCTGATGCAGCTCTTTTGTTTTACGACACTGCTACATCAAAGTGGATTGACAACGCAGTATCTGGCGACATTACGATTGCGGATACTGGCGTAGCTGCGATTGGCACTGGCGTTATAGTCAATGCAGATATTAGTGCTAGTGCGGCTATTGATATATCTAAGCTAAATGGCGTTACTGCGACTGCGGCGGAACTAAATATTCTTGATGGAGTTACGGCAACTACAGCAGAGCTAAATATTCTTGATGGCGTTACGGCCACAGCCGCTGAGTTAAACATCCTTGATGGTGTAACAAGCACCACGGCTGAGCTTAATATATTGGATGGCGTAACAAGCACCGCTGCAGAATTGAATATTCTTGATGGTGTTACCTCTACAGCCGCAGAGCTTAATCTTGTTGATGGATCTACTGCTGACACAGTAGTAAACAGCAAAGCTGTTATTTACGGTGCGGCAGGTCAGATTACAGCCAATGAGCTAGATGTAGACAACATCCAAATAGACGCTAATGCAGTCAAGTCTACAAACACCAACGGCAACATTCAGTTATTTCCTAATGGCACAGGTTTTACAGAGCTTTATGGAAACACCAATGCTGGCGCTATTCGTTTTAACTGTGAATCAAATAGCCATGGTGTAACGGTTAAGGGGCCACCTCATTCAGCGGCGGCTACTTATAGTCTTGAGCTTCCTGATGCAGACGGGTCAGCCGGACAGCTTCTCAAAACAGATGGCAGTGGTAAGTTGGCATTTACTAGCTCTTTGCCCGGAGTTACTTCTACATCAGCAGAGTTGAATTTACTTGATGGGTCAACTGCAAATACTGTTGTTAATTCAAAAGCAGTGATTTATGGGTCTAGCGGAGAGATTACTACTACTCAGCTAGATTTAACTGGTCAAGGCGATTTGAGATTGCAGGATAGTTCAGGCGGTCAATATGTAGCTTTGCAAGCGGCAGCAACAGTAGGTTCTAGCTATACACTTACCCTCCCTTCTGCTGATGGCTCTAGCGGTCAAGTTTTGCAGACTAACGGTAGCGGCACTCTTTCTTTTGCTGATGCTGGAGGTGGCGGGCTAACGTCTTCATCCAATGTTAATCTAGTTGAGGATGCGACTGAAGTAGAGTTTACCGGAATACCTGCTGGCACAACTTTGATATTTATGCAGATGCACAAAATAAGGTCTGATGATGATGCAAACGACTGGGGTATACAGCTTGGCGGCTCTAGTGGTTATAAAACAAGTGGATATGAGGGTGGGACATGGGACGGCCCCTCTGATAGCACCGGAAGTCAAAGTGGGAAGTTGGGATTATTTTATTACAACTCAACAGGAAGAATAGATGCGGCTTCAGCAATATTGTGGAAAGGACCGGGGAATTATTGGATGTCTATAGGCAATGCGGTCGGAACCCACCATGGTGTTGCTTGGGTTAATTTAGGAGAAGAATTAACAAAGTTAAAGTTGATGCTTCAAAATGGTGGCAGAGACTTTGACGTTAGCAGCGGTGGCTCTTGCTCGATTCAATATATGTGAGGAGTTTATGAAAAAAGTAGTTCATAACCTGCAGACAGGTGAGACGACCACCGTTGATCACACAGACGGTGGTATCACATTAACAGCAGAAGAAAAAGCCGCCCGCAAAAGGGAGGATCGAGATTTGCTGCTTTCAAAAACCGACTGGAGAGCCGCCAGCGATTTAACATTGTCAACTGAATGGGCAGCATATCGTCAAGCATTACGCGATGTGCCGCAGCAAACAGGGTTTCCTGACTCAATTGCTTGGCCTGAAAAGCCTGAATAGTGAAAATACGGTCACTAATTATTACTGCGTGTTTGTTATGTCCTGCCCTTGCGCTGGGGGAGGACACGACGACCAATATACAGACAACATCGTCGTCTACAAACACCAATAACAACAACAATCAAAACGTCAATACGACGACCTATACAGGTACGTCTAGCAATACCAACGTGAACACAAACCTGAACACGTCAGCTATTGACTCAACCTATAGCGCCACTACAAACAACACGAATCTTAATCAGAATACAACTGATTACACTGGCTTGATTACTAATATCAACACCACTAACTCAACCAGTAATAACGTAAACAACAACACCAACAACAACATCAACACCAATACGAATACGTCTGTTAGCACCGCTACAAACATCAATCAAAGCACCAGTAATAGCGTTAGCCTAACTACTTCTGAGACGACTATTGACCAGACAAGCAGGTCTACGTCAGACGTTAACTCTAATAACAACAACGTAAACACGAACAACTCTACTAGCACCTCAACTCAGAGGGTGACGCAGGACATCAACTCGCCACCTCCTAGTGCGATAGCTCCGAGCATTGGCAGTAGCTACAGCCAAGACCTCTGTACTACGGGTATATCCGGGGCGGTGCAGACTCAGATACTTGGCTTTTCGACCGGCAAGTCTGTGCGAGACAAGAACTGTGAAAGAATCAAGCTCAGCAAGACCTTGTACGACATGGGGATGCGGGTAGCTGCTGTTAGCCTTATGTGCCAAGACTACAGGGTGTGGTCGAGCATGATGGACGCTGGGACACCTTGCCCTATTGAGGGGCAGATAGGTGATGAGGCCAAGGCGTTGTGGGCGGCTTATCCTGAGCGTATTCCTGAGCCAGAGAGACGCATGTGATATGAAGCGACTTGTTGGCACAATGTTGTTGTTTTATGCCTGCACTGGGTATGGGCAGACTCAAACTACTGAAAACTTGATAACTCTCACTCAGGCTTCAAACAATATAGCGTTTAATGCAGTAGCGGGGACTTATCAGTATAGCTTCCAGACTGGCGAGGTAACGGGTGGTGGCTTGTTACCCCAATATGACCCGCTACAAATACTCACGCTCAACTGGTCGTTTGATGCCCTAATGAATTGCAACAATTCTATTGGTGGGTTTTGCCAAGATGAGAATGGTATAGAAGATGAACTGCAAGCATTTCTTGCTGTGACCAACTCAGATGGTGATGAGGATGTGCGTCAGGTTCTAAACACCAGAGATTATTTTACGGAGTGGCAGACTTTTAGCGGGGCTGAGGTTTACGACTTTGGTAGTGCGTATGAGGCTGTTGCGTTCCAAGTTGAAGGAGTGGATCGTGGCTTTTGGGCTGGTAATTACGGGCCAACAATCAGAAATCCATCTGTGATTGCTATCTACACTCCAATAGCTGGGCCTAAAATTCTCCCTGACTGCACTAATCCTCAAAGTGATCCGACTTGTGATGGGTATGGCGATAATGTCGCTGTTGCCCCTCCTGTAGAGCCTGAGCCTCCAACCTTTGCAGACCAAGCAACAAACGCTGTATTTGGCGACTCTCCTGATGACTTTTTGTTTTTAGAGCAACCTGACTCAACAGGAAAGCCAAGAATAATGAAGCAGATAGAGGCTCAACAGGTTTATCAAGATATGCCTCAAGAGGCAGAAATGTTTGATGCACCGCCTGTTCAGGGTAGGCCGCGAATGGAAGATGAGCCGCCTGTATTTGAAGAGCCAGAGCGGTTGATACAGATTGAGGAAGAACCTCCAGTTATTCGAGAAGCAAGAGAAGTCAAGCCTGTTGAAACGGAAGAAGCCATTGCAGAAATCGTGCGGGTTATAGAAGAGCCTCGCCCTGAGCCTGCTCCAGTGCAGGAGATTGTTGAGCCAGAGCCGGTTGCTATTCAAAAAGAGGTGGCTCCGATAGAGGTTGTTGCTGAAACACGCGCAGAGCCGGCCGCCGAAGCTGTACGCGAAGTAGTAAAGCCAGCGGTCGATGTCGTAGGGATGGCGCTATCTATGGCTAGCCAGCAGTCAAGTCAAGGTACTAGCGGCTTTGAAAGCCAGCAGAAGTCTCAAGAAATGCAACAGACAGCCCAGAGTGGCAGTCAATCTGGTGGTAGTAATTACTGGGACTCTGCGACACGAGAAACGCAGATTGCACAGTCGTTAGTCCAGCAAATACAGCAACAGCAGTCAAACAACATGGTGTCTGTAGATTTAGCGCCTCCATCTCAAGAGCAGTTTGAGGATGACTTCAATGATGCTTTGGCTGCAGGGCAGAGCGTGGGTCAGTTTTTAAGCTCACAACCGCCGGACTTTAGCCGCTTTGAGATTGATGAGCCGAGCGTTCAAGAGCAAAAGCTGGTGCGAAGAGCGACAGTGGCTTTAAAAACTATGAGTGAAGTGCAGGTTACTAAGAGCATGGATCAACAACTAGAGACGCTATCGGATACAGGCGGGTTTACAGACCAAAGCCTTGCTGTGTTTTTGATTTCTAACAACGCAGACTTTAATCAATATCAAGATGTAAACCTCTCTGATCGTGATGAGTTCTACAAAAGCAAACAGGTCTACCCAAGAAACGCCCCGCGGGTTGATCCCTTTGGTGTGCTGAGATTGGGCGGGTCAGAAACATTCAATGATCTGGTGGACATACAATGGCAGAGGTAGAGTTTGCAGGTCTAAAGGTTTCTGGCGGCAAGTTGCTGCTAGCTATACCTTTTGCGGGCAGTGTCATAGCCGCCATGTGGGGTGGCTTTGAGCTATATCAACGGTTGTTGACCGCAGAGCAGGCAATAACCGAATACGTCTCACCCGACTTCAGTGCCTACGATGAAGCTCTGGCGGTGATTGATACAAAGATGAGCAACGTCGATTCCCTAACGACTGCCCTAGAGCGTGAGTTAGACCGCCTACAGGCCGATATAGACGTTGTAGAGTCGATTGCTAGAAGCACTGATGACACGGTGGCTGAGGCTACCAGAGAGATGAGAGACGACGTTTACGCCCTTGAGGAAAGGGTGAACGACAGCCTCAGAGAGATAAACAACGAGCTTAGGGTCATGCGCGATGATTTAGAAGAGCGTATAGAGCGAATCCTAGATAACCCGCTAAACACAGAAGAGTGAGCTGAAAAATGTTACAAGCATTGTTAGGTCCGGTAGCAGGGTTGGCAAAAACATGGATGAACAATCGCCATGAGCAGTCTCAAGCTAAGCATCAGGCAAAGATGGAAGTCATTAGCAACACGGCTACGTGGGAAGAAAAGATGGCTGAGGCGTCTAATAACTCGTGGAAAGACGAGTTTTGGACGATTGTACTCGCAGTCCCACTATTCTGCCTTGGATACTCTGTTGTGGCTGATGATGCCTCTATTGTTGATCGGGTTCGTTATAGCTTTGACGTTCTATCTACTCTGCCTGATTGGTATCAGTATCTTCTTTTTCTCGCAGTCAGCGCCAGCTTCGGAATCCGGGGTGCTGATAAGCTGATGAAGCTGAGGGCTAAGTAATGGCGACTGCCGCTCAAATTAGCACGCTATACAACAAGTATCTTGGCCGGGATCCTTTGCAGTCTGGTATTGACGCATGGCTTGCGACAGGTCAGAGCATTGAGCAAATAGAGCAGGGCATAGCCAACTCGCCTGAAGCGGCTGTATTTCAAGCATTTAACGAAACTGTTGGCCGCGATCCGACAATGGAAGAGCGGGACTTTTACGTAAACGTCAACCCTGCACCTATTGAGGTTGTTGAAGAGGTTTTGTCTGGTACGCAGGAAGCGCAAGAGTTTCAGATCCAGCAGCAGTTAGATGAGACGGATATGTTGGCCGATACAACGGCTGATGACACAACGGCTGATGATGTGGCCGACGATACTCCAGCAACAGATCCATTCCCTACTGCTGATACGGGTCGATTTGGGGGCATGATTGATGCTTCTGCAACCTTTGCCGATGCTAATCAATATCTTGGCGTCAATGAGGCACAGTGGTCTGCATTTGTTAATGAAGTAAACGACATCAAAGCGCAAATGAATGCTTTTGAGGGCAATGAAGCTCGCGTTATGCAACAGCGAAGCACCCCAGACGCCCTTTTAGATCGCCGTATTGCTGTGCTGCTTAACCAAAATCCCGGCATGACCCCTGATGAGGCAAGGGCAGAAGCTGAGGCCAGCCCTGAATATCAGGACATGGTGGCTACTAATCAACAATACGAGGCATTAAATAGCCGATTGAACGAGCTTTACGCATCTGTAGGCTTGGACTCTCAGGGCAGCATTACAGGCTCTGACATGGGCGTTGAAGGCGGCATTGTTAGATTTGACCTGCAAGATGGCGGGGTTACGTTTGAGGCTTTAGGCAACTCAGTGGCTAAAGGTTTAATTATTGGCGCCGCTGCAGCCATATTTACTGGCCCATTAGCTACTGCATTAGGCCCGGCAAGTGCAGGTGGTGCTGGCATATTTTCGTCTACTGCTGCTGCAAAAGCGGCTTCTAGTGCAATTATTAGCTCTGCATCTCAACTGGCTGCTACTGGCGAGTTAGATATTGGTCAGGCGCTTGTGTCTGCGGCTATTTCTTATGGCGGCACACAGCTTGGTGATGCTATTAAGAGTAGCGGTGCTATAGGAGACATTGTGTCTCAGGTCGAATCCACAGCTAACTCAGCGGTAGATTTTTTAAGTCAAGGAAATTCTATAGCTGAAGCTGCAATTAAAGCTGGTGGTATGAGCATGTTGTCTCAGCTTGTGACTACTGGCGAAGTTAGTCTTGAGCAAGCAGGAATAGCAGCGTTAATTGCTGGTGGCGCTGAAGGTATTAATGAGCTTGCGGTAGCATCTGGGCGAGACGCCGATGAGTTTATGGCAGATCTTGCAGAGCAGGAAGAGTTCCAGCAGGCTGCAATTGATGCCGATATTAAAGACCCATTTCTCAACCCTAATTACCAGACGGTAGGTGACGGGAGTGTTGTGTTAAACACCGTCACTAACGAAGTATTTAGTGTTTCTACCAATCAATCGTTAGGCCAGTTTGATTCTTTAGATGCCAACAGTGATGGTGTTTTATCGGCATCTGACTTGCAGGAGACAGGAGTTACAGCTCAGCGAGTAACGCCAAATTTATTTGATTACAAAATGGGGGATACGGTTTATGTCGATGCCTCTGGATCGCCTGTTAACCCCGATACGGTTAAATTTGGACCCAATGGATTTGTAGATAGCGATGGCAATTTGCTAAGCACAAAGCCATATAATGAGGTGTTTGGTGGGGATAGAGGCGGTTTAGTTTGGAACTCTGAAGGCGGCACAGAAGGCACAATTAACTACGAAAACGGTGAGCTAGCATACACAAAAGTAGAAGGTCAGTGGCAAGACGCTCAAGGAAATATAGTTGATGATCCTCAGCTTGCAGATGAATTGACATTGATTGCCGCAAAGGCGATTGACACCCCGCTAGAGTCTGTTACTTACTACGATCAAGACGGCAATCCAATTGATTACAACTATGCGCCGTACAAGTTGCGCGATAGCTATGAGAGCGGTCAGTATTCTGGAACAATTTTTGGCAAAGACGGCAGTCGCTATCAGTGGGATGACGCTACAGGACTGTATAAATATTCGCCAACTACTGCTGACGCCGGTTACACACAAGAAGTGTGGTATGACCCAACAACCGGCACAGAATATGTAAAGGTAGAAGATAAGCTAACCATAAATAAAGTTGACCTTAACAATGTAGTGGAGCCGGAAAAACCGGTCACTGTGGAGACAACTGATGTAGGCGGCGATTCAGCCTCCTCTCAGCAAGCTGTAACTGACCTTACAGAAAGTTTGTCAAATGCATCGAGCAGCGAAGCTGCAAGCCAAGCAGTTACAAGCGCAGCGGCATCTGGTTTATCAGCAACTCAAATTGCGACGGCTGTTAACAGTGCGTTGAGTGGCGGGACAATTAGCTCTGAGACGGCTAGTGCAGCATCATCGGCGTTAGAAGGCATAACAAGTAAGGGCGACGTATCTGACGCTGGCGTTTTGAGTGCTTCTGGCGATCTTGCTACTGACACTGGCTCTGACGGCGCTACTGTTACAGCAGTTACTCAACCTTCCGGACTTTTGACTGGTAGCAATATTACAACTGGCGCAGGGGTTTCTGGGTCGGCTGGCGGGGATGCAAGGCTTTCTTTTGATGATTTTACCGGCTCAAGCGGAGACGGAAGATTGTCTTTTGATGATTTTAATGTTTCTACTGGTGGCGTTGCTGGCGATGGATTAAAAGCAAATGGTGTAACCGTAGCTAATGTTGGCGCAGGAAATATTACAGGTGGCTCTGGTCTAGATGGGTCCGGAGTGGCCGGATCAGGAGTTGATGGCTCTGGTCTAGACGGGTCCGGCCTAGATGGGTCCGGCCTAGACGGGGCTGGAGTTGATGGTTCTGGTGTGAATGGGGATGCCAAATTAACTACTACAATAGACACATCAATAACCACCGGCTCTGCAATAGCGCCGACTGCTGGGCCGCCGGGACCGGGAGTCACAGAAACCGTTGAAAATGGCAAAGGTAATGGGAAAGGGTCAGGGGAAGGTTCGGGTGAAGGCTCTGGGAGTGGCTTAGGTGGCGCTGGGACAGCAGCCGTTGGGGCATCTGGGATGCTTACTGGCCAAGAATCCCGCCCGCTATCTAAAACAGACATTCGCATTCAAGCCGATCCGGTTCAGGCAGCTCGCATTCCTGTAGAAGATGCGGTTGCTCAACTCATGAAATACATCAACCAGCCCCACATTGATAAGCCATCTGGCCAAGCGCTAAGCGGTCTATTCGATAAAATTTTTGAAGATCGAGAGAACATCGCATGACATATTTGAACTTGGTAAATAATGTATTACGGCGTCTTAGAGAGGACGAGGTAAGCAACGTATCTGAAAGCACATATAGCGCCATGGTTGGCGACTATGTAAATGATGCAAAGGATTTGGTTGAGACTGCGTGGGACTGGTCAGGTCTGCGTACTACGCTAACAATCACGACCGCAGCAGATGATTACACCTATTCACTCACTGGTAGCCGTAATGAAGGCAAGGTGTTTAGGGTTATCAACGACACCTCTAATGCCGAAATGGAATATCAAACGCAGGCATGGTTTGACAATGAGTTCTTTGTCAATACGCCTGTATCTGGGTCGCCTAGATACTTTACGTACAACGGCCTAGATGCCAGTGGCGATACGCAGATTGACGTATACCCTAAGCCTGACGGCGTGTATTCGCTGAAGGTCAAGATGGTAAACAGGAACACAGAGCTAAGCGCAAACGCTGACACTCTTGTTATTCCTAGTAGCCCCGTTATCCACATGGCGATAGCCCTGCTTTCGCGTGAAAGAGGCGAGACGGGTGGTACGTCTACAGCAGAGTATTTTGCGATAGCTGATAAGCATTTGTCTGATGCGATTGCGTTAGATGCCCAGAAGCACCCAGAAGAGACAATCTTCTACACACCGTAGGATAGGTTATGGCACAGCCGCTAAGAAGTATTGATCTGGTAGCCCCCGCCTTCCGTGGGATTAACACGGAGGATTCGCCTATTGCGCAGGATACATCCTTCGCAGAAGTCGCAGATAACGCGATTATTGATCGACAGGGTCGATTGGCGTCTCGTCAGGGCAACAGCGTTATTACGACCAACAAGACCGTGCTGGGTACTGACTACATTCACAATATCCACGAGTTTTACGATAGTGCTGGCAACGAAGTTATCTTCAGCACTGGCAATAATAAGATTATGACCGGCACTACTACGCTGGTAGATGCTACGCCCGGCTCATACACGATTACGGCTAATGATTGGAAGATCGTCAACTTTAACGATCATGCGTACTTCTTTCAGCGTGGCTACGAGCCTCTGGTGTATAGCAATAGTCTGGGTGCAGTGACCAAGATGACCGCTGTATCTGGGTCTTCTGTTGCGGCGGCTCAGTACTGCCATGAAGTTATTGCTGGGTTTGGCCGATTGTGGGTGGTTGGTACAGCTACTAACGACACCACTATTTACTGGTCTGATTTGTTAGACGGTGATGACTTTAGTGGCGGGTCTAGCGGTTCTATTGACGTATCTAAGGCGTGGCCCGATGGTGCTGACAAGGTGGTGGCACTGGCGGCACACAATGGCCTACTGGTTATCTTTGGCGAACACAGCATTTTGGTGTATCAAAACGCAGACACCCCTGCGTCCATGTCTATTGCAGACACAATTAGCGGTGTAGGCTGTATCGACCGTAAGACGGTGCAAAGCATTGGCACTGACCTATTGTTTTTGAGCGATGACGGCCTACGTAGCCTTGGTCGGGTGATTCAAGAGAAGTCTTTGCCGGTATCTGACCTCAGCCGTAACGTAAAACAAGACTTGATTGCAAAGCTGGCTGCCAAAACCAGCCCCGCTACCAGCGTATACAGCCCTGAAAACTACTTCTATTTACTAGGCTTGCCCGATAGCAACCTTATTTACTGCTTTGATCTGAGGGGTCAGCTAGAAAACGGCTCGTTCCGTGTAACCAAGTGGCCTAGTGTTAATTTCAAGAGCTTTGCTAGAGACCGCAATGGTGACATCTATATTGGCACGGTTGATGGCATTGGCACTTACGACGGCTTTGATGACAACAACTCATCATATATCTTCCGGTATACCAGCCCCGGCCTGACATTTGGCGATCCGTCAAAGATTAAGATCCTCAAGAAGATACGGCCTACGATTGTGGGTGGTAATAATGCAGATATTATCCTGAGTTGGACGTATGACTTCTCAGTTCAGGCCAACACCTCAAGGTTTAGGGTTGGCTCATCAACGCCGGGGTTTTATGGCGTGTCAGAATATACGGCTGTTGAGTATTCTCTTGGCGATCTAATCAGCCGCAAGTCTTTAAATTGTACGGGTAATGGCACTGTGGTTACGGTAGGTTTGCAAACAGAAGTAAACGGTAGCTCTATATCCCTACAGGAAATGAACGTATTAGCATTAATAGGTAAGACGTTATGACAACCCCCAACGTGTACAGCACGACGGTCGGCCAGCAAGATCCAACGCAGAATTATCAAGTCATAGACGAACTGCAAGGATTGATAAATCCCAGCCAAGCCTATAACCCTTCGGGGACTTATGCTGGCGCCACGGCAAGTGGCGGCTATGACTATTCAGGCATTTCATCTGGCTCTGTAGACCAAATGATTAATAACATTGCCGGATCCGGCATTCTTAGCGGTTTGTTTGGCGGCATAGCAGAGAACATCGTGCCAATAGCATCCGGAATAGGCGGGGCGGCAAGCCTGATGGGTGCGTACAACCGGCTTGGGTCGATTGGTGAGCGTGCCAACATCGGTGCAGGGCTTATCGGCGAAGAAGCCTTTGCGCGGTCGCAGTTCAAGCCATTTACCGTTACTACGGGGACAGGCTCTAGTGTTGGCGTAGGTGTCCCAGCACCCGGAGCTTTCCCTGAAATGGGCCGAGAAGCCCGTATCCAGCAGCTTATGGACACTCAAGGGATTACCCGTGAGCAGGCCATAGCGAACCAACAAGCCTCACAAATGCGTGGGTTTGACATAAACAACGACGGCGTAGTCACCAATCAAGAGTTTGCGGCTGCTAGAAATGCTGGGTTAACCGGCACAGGCGCAGTTGGTGGGGCTGGTGGTGGCGCATTTACTGGCGCAGGGCCAATGATTGGGCCAAATATCCAGACAACGTACAGCCCTTTAGAGCAGGCTATATCTCAAGGGGCCTTTACAGGCGCGCAAACCTTGCTGGGTGGCGTGGCAGGCGATCAAGCGGCTCGAGAGCAAGAGATATTCGACCGTATCAGAGCTACTCAGCTTGGTGAAGAAGAGCGTCAGCGTCTAGCCCTTGAAGAAAGGCTTGCTAGTCAAGGTCGATTGGGTGTCCAGACGGCCATGTTTGGTGGTACACCAGAGCAACTAGCACTAGCTAAGGCTCAGGAAGAAGCTCAGGCTAGGGCATCACTGGCAGCTATACAGCAAGCTCAAGCAGAACAGGCACAACAAGCACGACTTGGCACTCAGCTATTGGGTGCGGCGTATCTGCCAGAAGCTCAGGCTCAGAATGCCCTACAACGTGGCCTTTTGGCCTCTCAGATAGCACAGCGTGGTCAGCTATATGGGACTGGACTATTCGGTGAAGCCTCTATAGCGGGCCTAGATGCCCTTCTGGCGTCAGGTATCGGTCAGGCTGAGCTGATGGGAACAACCGGGACAGGATTGCTGTCAGGGGCTATAGGTGGCGCTGGTGGCGGCCAAGGCGGCCTAACTGAAATTCTTGGAGGTCTTGCCTCTGAGTATGGCCCGCAGGCGGTCGATTACATTGCAGGTTTGTTTAGGAGATAAGTTATGGCTTTAACACTTAAATCGGCGTCGCTTTTAGCAAGGCCGGGATTTACCGAACAGGCCGGACAGGTTGCCAAAGAGTTTGCCTCAGCACCCGCGATAGGAAGGCGGCGAGGCATGTTGACTGATCTGCTTGGCCCTGCATTAGACCCAATGGCTACATCAGAACAATTGCGGCAGTCTGCGATTGGCGCGCTGGGCATGGGCGAGCAGGACTTAGCTTTACAGCTTGGGCAAATGGCGGCGGCAAAAGCGCCGGTGGACTTGGCAGGCTACTACGCTAGAAACCCTAACGAAAGAGCCGATCTATCTAAGAGTTTTACCCCAGAAAGCATAAGGAACTATCTTTCTTCTGGCGGGCGACAGCCTTTGATCCCGCTGCCAAAAACCGGTGACACCACAAACATCAATCTGGATATGGCGGAGGCTAGAGAGACAAAACTGCAAGAAGAACTAGGAACTCAAGAGGCAAAGGCCATTGGCGCTACGATAGAAGCGGGGCGAGAGGCAACCCAAGTTCTTCCTAAGTACGCCCAAGCTCGCGCAATCATGGAGCAGAGTGGCGATGATATAACAGGATTTGGTGCTGGAGCTTTATTAGATGCGCGAAAGTTAGTGCAGGCAACGTACAATGCGTTTGGCGTAAGCCCGAATGACTCCGTTAGAAGCGCGTTAGATAGGAATGTTGCTGATGCCGAGCTAATAACCGCATTTCAACAAGATTTTGTTACCGGCAGGCTTGCCGCAACAAAAGGCGCCATATCAGATGCTGAATTTAAAGCGTTTTTGGCTTCAGTGCCGAATCTTATGACATCAAAAAAAGGCTACATAAGTATGTTGAACTTCTTGGAAAAAGCCGCTGTTCGAGCAGAAATAAAGGGGGATTATTTCCGAATGGGCATTCCCTCTGAGGCCAATGCCAATGACTTTAAGCAAGCCGATAAGATGTGGACTGTTTTTAGCTCTCAATTCCCCGCTGGAAATGAAAACACTGCGGGCATACCAAAGGATGAGCTTCGCCAGATGTGGAATCAGTTTAGAATTAAGAATACGAATGAAAAAGGCTTGCCAAAGCAACAAATAACAGCGTTAGACCCTAAGCAAGTCAATTTTTTTGCGACAAATGAGGATGGTGAGCTTGCCCCAGTAACGCTTGCAGACCTTCAAGAAGAGGCAATAGCAAGACAAGAGCCGCTAGGGATGTTTTTGCAGAAGATGTATGCAAATCCCAATATAACTATACAGTTTGCCCCTCCAGTTCAGGCTACAAGGTAGACTAAATATGGCAGACCAAAAACACTTAGATTTTCTTTTTGACACTCTTGAGGCCAATGAGGTCGCGGAGAGCGATCAGCCGGTAAGTCAGCCAGACGTAGCTGTTCAGCCAATTGCGTCTCCCGATACTAAGAAAAGGGACGTAAAATATCTTTTTGATACGCTTGAGCGTAATGAGTCAAAAGAGCTTACTTCTGCTACGTTTGCTGATGTGGCAAAGTCTGGTGGCTTACGAGCTATTGCTGGCCCGGCGCAGGCATTCTTGGCCCTTGTGGAGTCATCCGCAGAATCGGCTGGCAATCCATATCCTGAAAATCTATACACCGTTGAAGAATTTACTCAAATGATTCTTCAGATGGAAGGGAATAAAGATATGGGGGCTGGGCAACGGTTTGTCAGGGACACTCTCGCAAATGTCATTCCCATCGCGTTAGAAATTGGTCTTACCAGAGGCGCTACCATTCCGCAAACAATAAAGGTTACTGGGGGCGTTGGTCTTGGCTCTGGCTACACGCAGTTTGTTGAAGACCCAACTCAAGCAAAAACAGGAAGCACCGCTAGGATGACCAATGCCGCTCTTTCGTCATTAATAGGGATGATCGCCAGCGGAGGCACTTCCCTATTCGGAAGAGGTATTGATTACCTGCGTGGGGCTAGGGGTACACGAGAATCTGCAAATGTTGACATCCGCCCAGATGTTGATACCCGGATGGAGGGTGCAGCCACAATAGAGCAGGCGCGAGATGTCGGAATCACCCTGACACCGGGGCAGGCGACCTCTGACATTGCGCTGCAGACCCAAGAAATGTCAGCAGGCGGAAGGTTGAGCAGGCAGTTAGTCAGAGAAATTGGCGACACAGTACAATCCAACCAAAAAGCCGCAGATGCCTTAATTGATGACCTGTATTCTGTGCTTTTGCCAGAGGGCAAGGCAACGATCCACGCGAATGTTTCTGCGTTGTATGAAAAATCTGGCAAGCAGCTACTGAGGGGCGATTCTCTGGATGCTTTTAATGATCTCAGAGCATATAGCCCAAGAGGTACGGATAAGCTGTCTGTAATTGAAAAAACAATAGCAAATATAACTAACAACCCAGCGACAAATAGAGCGTATGCAGAGCTTCCAGAAAACTCTATTGGCAGAGCAAATTTAATAGTCCGTAACTTGCAGACTCAAATTAACGCGGCTAAAGAGGCTGGAACCGAAGACTTTATTCCCCTAAAAAATCTAAGAGAAGATCTTTTAAAAATACTGGACGAGGCTTCTCCAGAGTACGCGTTAGCTCGCCAAACCAGTCAGAGGGAAAAAGTAGCCCAAGAGGTTATAGAGGCCTTAAGGGCTGATAAAGGTTCTGCTGTCGTCCCCTACGCAAATAGCGCCGAAAGGTTTGTTGGCGCGTTTGATAACGTAAAAGCAAAAGAAAAGCTCTTCGAGGGCATCAGCAACCTGCCAAACAAGGCCATGCAAGCTGAAGCTAGGGCAAAGTTTGAGCTTTTAATAAAGTTGCTACCTAAAGTTGCTAGTCAGCAGAAGTTTTTAGAACAGCGACTAGCTCAGTCTGGAGAGAGAATATTGCAAGAACGCGCCTCACCTGAAATTGGCTTTCTTTTTAGCGCGTTAAACGCAATAAACACCAACAATGACACCAATTTTTTAAGGTTTATCTTAGACCCGTCAAAAACATCAGCGCGGCTTAGAGAGTTAAATCTTGAAAGAAACACGGCATCAGAAGAGTTTTTAAAGAAAGTAGGAATCGTTTTTGGCGAGATAATTGATGATTACGCAACAGAAAATGTAGCTGGTATGGACTTTGCGGAAAATTTAGAGCTATCTGGTTTAGATCGGCAGGCAATGGGTCGATCTACCGATTCTGCAAAAGCAAAGGCTTACAGAAACCTGCTCCAATCTGGCCGACTAGATGAGTTTATGGCAAAAAATCCCGAGGCCTATAAGATACTGCGCGATGCTGGAAAGGCTCAAGCCATCGTTTAGCTAATTCCAGCTAACAATCTCATAGCTAGGATCAGCCTCAGCCTTCCTAAACTCTGCCCTGTAATGATCACTAATTTCTTTACGCAGTAATTTATTAGTCTTCAGCAGGGCATTGGCCTTTTCTCTCAGAATGTCCATGTGGCCCTCGCCATACAGCTTTGTCAGCCAGTCAGTAAAGGCTACGGGGTTCGACGTAAACCACTGGTGGTGGTATCTGCATAACGTCACCGCGTTATCCATAGACCAGCGTACAGACTTCCTAGCTCGACCGTATATATGCGCGCAGTCCGTCCCTTCCTTAGAGCAATACTGGCAAAGATGGCGGTCTCTATGCCTGACACACTTGCTAAACCAGTCATCACAGGCTTCTCTTTTCACTGCCATTACATTGATTCCTTAGCAGACCAGCATTTTACGTTTAACTTCATATTAAATTAGCCTCGGTTGGGTCGGGATCTTCTTAAATGTATTTGCTGTATTTTGTTTTTTCCCTTTCGGGAAGCATGGCAACGGCGTCCATCGTAATTTATGGCGCAAGTGCTTCTTTTCTTTTTTCGAGCCATGAAAAAAAACGTAACGATGCTTTGAGCTACGGAAAACTCTGTTTGCCGATATACCAGCGTGATGTCTTGGGTGCTTGCCGTCTTCAGCTGCCATGTCTGTCCTTTCTTTGCTTGTGCCACAAAAGAAAAAATTACACGCTTGGTAAACTATTCCGCTATGACCTTGCGCGGTGTCAGCGTAAGACACAATGACTCGCGGTTTTGGCAACTTTTTTATCGCATTAGCCACCAAAAATGAGGCTTGGTTTGGTTTGTTGTCCTTCAAAACCAGCCTATTTAGCTCTAAAACCAAATCTTTGTTCTCCGGCCCGCACACCCCAGTGCAAACAAATGGCGATGCCGGGGAGCCAAACGTAACGACCCCAAGTAAGTCAAGGCCGTCGAATAAACCAAACGCAAAACTAATAGAAGGCACTCTTGAGGCGTAATGAGTGTTTACTATGAGCGGCGTGGCCTCGTCATAACTAATTGATTTCACATTCATACGCGATCGTTCAGTCACCCTGCCTTGGCTTCGGGTAGCGGATTATCTCAAGAGGCGTCTCATCTACATCCTTGAGTGGCTTAGTACTCAGATCCATCATTATGGCTACGTCCTGCTGTAGCCGCTTTGCCATAGATTCTGCGGCCTCTAGGGCCAGTTGTGCGTCATTCTTCATAACTCATCCTTCAATGTCTGTGGAAACGGGACGTAAATCCCTTTCTTCTCTGAGAGCCACCGTATAAGCACCTCAGCGGCTTCGCTTAGCTCCCCACCCGTGAGCCTAGTGGTGGAGGTTTTGTCGTACATGGCCTTAATGATGGGCTTGTAGAGCATCTCTTTGACAAGCCCTTCAGTAAACGGTATCTCTACCTCTTCGTTGAAGGGGTGCTTATTGGAGTACCCGGCATCGTTAAGCTGTTCTGCCATCTGTCTGAACCATAGGTGCATGGCGTTATTCTGTCGCTCGGTCCTGCCTGCTGGCTTGATTGAGTACACAAGATGGTTGCCCTGCTCAAACTGATCTTTTGCAAAGTCGATAAAGAATTGCAATTTATCTTTATGATCGATAATCCATCTATGACCGTCCATCTTCACCCCTAAGACACCCGTTTTTCTTGTATCCATTCCATTAAAGCACCTAGCGGCTTGAGGTGTTCCCGCCCTACAAACCAGCCTGCACCATGCCCCAAGTCTTTTTGCACCATCACCTTTTGGGCCTGCCCAACGCCGATGAACCCCGGAATATCAAACACATCATCTTCCCCTGTCTTGCAAACCAGTACCGCTACCTGCCAATCAAACTTTGAGTGCTTTGCGAAAAGCAAATTGCCATTCGGAGAGAACGTCCCTTTTACCTGTACCTGTAATTCTCTTCTGCCACAGTCCACATAAATGTCAGTGCCTAAGTCTGGCCCCATCTCGCTAAAGCCGTATTTCATCCCTAGCGCCTTCCTTACGACAATCTCTGAATGAACACCTAAAAGCTCCACGTCCAAGTCAGATCTTTTGGTGTCCACCCTCATGTTGGGTATGCCGGTATCCCGCGACATGTGAGAAGCCGTCCTAGCCATGCGGATAGACATATCTAATTCTGATTTTCTAAGCCTTACCTTCATGGATTTTCGGCCAAAATAAAATTGTTAATGAAATCAAGAATATGCCCACTTGGCCCACTTGGCCCCTGTTCTGGGGGGCCGCCCCCTAAAACACGGGCAAAGCGGGCAATGTGGGCATGTCCATGTTTTTGTTGAAGTTTTTTTTCTCACCAGTTTTCACCCCTCCAGCGGTAATTTTTGGCATTGTTGCCGGGGTTCCTGCGGAGCTTCAGCATGTTGCCTTTCAACAAGTCCATGCAGTTGCGCAGGGTTTTCTTAGTGCATTCGTTGGGGTTCAGGTGGTCATCATTCAGCATCCTAAATAGCTCTGCTTGGCTATGCTCAGTGCCATCCTTCATCACGGACTCGAGGAACAACACCTCATCCTCATATTTGGCAAATGCCTTGCCGACGTTGATCTGGGCCATCTGCTTCTTCTTCAAGCCACTGATGTCATCTTCATCAAGGAACTCAACAGAATCCACAGACTCCTCGTAGCCGACTGTTTCGTTAGTCTGCCTATATCGGAAGCCGCCAGAAAATGAAATCTGCCTACGATCCTTTTCGTTTATTACTAACAGTTCTTGATAGTCTGCAAACTTGTCGTTTAGTGGGTCAAGGCCAAACATATTGTCTACATCCGCCTTCAAGTCCTGCACGCCCTCATAGATCAGGCGGCCGTCTAGCGAGCGATGTTTATTACAGTGGCCCAGCAGGATCACAGTCCCGCCAGCAGCCGCGAACTCTCGGAAAGTATGCAGAATATCCGCCACCTCGCCCTTGTTCAGCACTGATGCAAACTTCTTCAGGGTGTCGCAGATGATGATCTTGCCCTCTGCCTGACCCTCTTCGCGGATCAAGTCGAGCATTCTCAGGGCGTCATTGGCGTTTCTTAGCGCTGGATCTTGCGAGTTGGCTAGGGTAACCATAGCCATACCATGCTTCATGCCCATTTCTGCCTTCTGGACAATACCTCTGGCCCCGTCATCCTCGTTGAAGTAGATAACGTCCGAGCCTTTTATCAGGTTATTGCGGATTGATTTAAACAGGTTGCCTAATACCCAGACCGTCTTGCCGGCCCCAGATGGCGCGTAGACGAGCGTTACGGTTCCGGTAGTAATCATGCCTGAGATAACTTCGCGTTCGTTAGCGAGCCTCTGCTTAAGCTCAGCGAGCCGATGGTGGGTGCTGGCCGCTTGTAATCTCTGGAGGGCTGATAATGGTTCGTTGATGTACTTCTCGTAACGTCTAGGCTTTTCGTCTAATAGCTTTTTGTATTCTTCTGCTGGGTTGTACGTTTCATTCATTTCTGCGTACATGGCTTGCATGGACGCGATGAAGTCGTCGTCTCTCACTGTCACTCCCTATCCCATTTTTCGTTGAGCGGAACCGCCAACTCTGAATCAGCCGCCTGAGCTTGTCAACAAATTGCTGACCTTTTTTAATTAGGGGCAGATGTCATCAAGTGTTATCATGTGTAGTCAAATGTAATCAAATGATGTAAAGTAGGCTCAGGTCAGCAAAGGAGGGAAGAGTATGGCCGATAAAAACAAAGGTGAGGTAGAGATCCATGGCAAGGTTTACCTAACTGTTGCCAGAAGGATCGATGATTTCAGAAAGTCAGAAGAGTTTAAGGGCTGGTCGATTGAGACAGAGTTGGTTAGCGCCGAGGACTCGATGGTCGTGATGAAGTCAACTATCCGGGATAGTGATGGCAAGGTTGCGGCCACTGGCTACGCTGAAGAAAACCGTAGTTTCGGAAAGATCAACAAAACGTCAGCCCTTGAAAATGCCGAGACCTCGGCGGTCGGCAGGGCCTTGGCGTTCCTTGGTCTTGGCGGTAGTGAAATAGCCAGCGCCGATGAGGTATCCACTGCTATCGCTCACGGGTCGGTGAAGGATGTGATGGAGCCGATCCTAAAGCACAACGATGTGGCCAGAGAGAACTTCGATTCTATCTACTTCATCAAGGAATACATCAAAACCGGAGATGTTTCCGGAGTTGCACAGATATGGCTTGAGTTGTCTAACGAGATAAAAGAAGCCTTATGGGTTGCCCCGACAAAGGGCGGCGTATTTACCACAGAAGAGCGGGCGTTTCTCAAGTCCGATGAATTTGCACAAGCCAGAAAGGAGGCCGCATGAGCGACGAGAAAGATTTCGTCAATGGCATGATTGTTAAGAAACCTAACGACAACGCGCCAGATTTTGTCAAAGCCAAGGTGTCTATCAAGCTCGATGACTTCAAACAGTGGATTGGCAGCTTTGTTAAAGCCAACCCTGATGATGAGTGGATAAACATTGACGTAAAAGAATCACAGAAAGGCACTTGGTATGCCGAACGTGATACATGGAAGCCCAAGAAAGAGGGTTCCGCCCCGGCCGCCAAGGAAACCGATGACATTCCTTGGTAACATCAACCAGCCGCTGCTTGACTCCCGCAGTGGCAATCTTGCCCAGACCCCAAGCTCTGGGCTTTTTTTGAGGAGAAGCAATGAACGATCAAGATGAACCCCGAGTTAGTGGTAAAGATTATCTGACTTACCGTACTTTGTTTGATATTTTCAAGGTGTATACAACGCCTAAGCTCAAGCGCGTACTGGAAGCCAACAACATTAAATATCTGGTGGACGGGAAGGGCAAACCGTTGGCCCGGATTGATGATGTGTACGGATCTAGCTACGGAAGGAGTGAAGATAATACTACCACCGTCACAGCTTCGCCAGAGTGAGCAAAGATCGGGGTGGCTGGCTTGACCGGGTTCCGGAATGGCTACCGCCCCTTATCCTTGTTTCAGCCGTCTCGCTATATATCTTGGCGGGGGATGTTGCCTAGCTCTTGATGGTACTTCACGTTCTCTAGGTGTTGTGCCATCACTTCTTCTTTTGACTGGCCGTGATACTCGACCGCCAGCCTCATATCTAACAGCACATTGTTCAGGCTTTTAGTCTGAAAGCCATCACCTTCCTGTTTGTAGATCGAAGCCAGCACCCTGCCGAACTTACCGCGCTTGTCGATATACGTCCTGAGAAGCACCGTACAGCCCTCTGGAAGCTCGTTTTTTAAGTAATCTTTAGCTAGGTTGCCGAGTGCTTTTGTCTCTGGCGTGCCGCCACGGATCTCTGCGGTGTCTATACCGTAGAGTCTTATAGATTGATTGTGTAGCCAAACGCCCATCCCTAAATCGAGATCAACCCGGCATGAGTCGCCATCATAGATAGATCGGATACTGGCCTTGTAGGTATACATGATGGCCTCCGGAAGAAGGGGCGGTATTGAGTGAACTGGGACCGCCTAAAACCAGCCAACACGCGAGGGATCGCGTTACACAGTCAGAATACTAGCACGAGGATGGCCAACGTCACTAGGCATCCCAAAACGCCTGCAACACAGCATACAGCCGCCAGCAGGAGCTTTTCTGTGCGGTCGCTATACATTAATTGCCTCCTCTAATGGCTGAACGAGCCGATATATATTGCCTTCGTAGGTTGCCTGCTTAGGGCCTACAAAGCTGGGTTTAACGTAAATCTTTTTCTGGTACTGGGGGTGATGCCTATACCTTGGGTGGCTTAGGGTTTTCCAATGCCCGCGCCTGCGGTGAGGCTTGGGCGATGCGTGTGTTCCGCACCCCGGCTTTTGTGTGGCTGGCATTCTGTCTAAAAGCAAGATATTTGGCCCGCTTGCGGCCCGCCACGGCTTCCCTTTATTCAATGGGCTTTTTTTCTTTGGCCCCGCTTGGGAGTTGACGGGTGCTACCTCAACCAAATGTTTGTCGCCGTATTTTGCATAAGCCCATGTCGCCAAGCTGGTTTCGTGTAAGTGGGCGGCGTGTTGTTCTAGACCGGTGATCTTTTCCCCCCAGTATTCTAAGGCTTCATGGGCTGATATTACCTTGGTTCGGTAGCGATCATTGCCATCAGGATTTAAAAAAGCCCATCCCTGCCACACGAAAATAAACGGATCTCCTTCATAAGCGCAAAGCATCACCAAGTACTTTCCACGGTGTTCATCCATGACTTCCGCTGCGTCGAATCCGTTCCAGCTTGCCTGCCCGTCAAATAAATCTCTGGGGTAATCTTTTAAACAGGTAAGATCCGGTCTTGCGACATCCAAAAAACACCCCCAGACCCTTGACGTGTAATTTATTATCCCGTTTTGGCTCGTCATTTTCCCGCTATGACGGAGTTGCATGGCCCACTCATTAAACACCGGCTCTGGCGCTTCTTGGGTATAACCATTTTTTTCGAGGTTTTGGGCAAACTTACCAATCGGGGTTTGATCGAAAAGATTCTCAGTCATAGAAATCAAAGGCTCATTCATAGACATTTCGATAAGTTTATGAAGGTTGGTCGTGTCGCCAAGAACCCTCTTTCCTCCCGTTAACGCGCGTCTCACAATTTCTGCGTCTGGCCGTTTCATGCGTAATCACCCGCGCAAACGTCAGCGTTGCTTGCGTCCTCTTCGATTAAGTCCATGATGTAGTCAAAGCTCAACAACAGTGTGATATTGACCTCACCCGAACCGGGGATATGAGTCATCACCTTAACCAGCTCAAATGTTTTGGGTTCCGCGTCACCGTCACCCGCGTTAATGCGGTAGTGAACATCCGCATAAATCGTCGCCCATTCTGAATCAAGCTCGGTCGAGAATACGTGCGTCCTATCGTAAAGTGTTGAAACTCCCATCACTCTTCCTCCTTCGTTGCCAGACCCACAAGCCAATCCATTTGCGCTAGCGCGCGGTCTAGCCCTTCAACCAGCCCTTTGTAGTAAGCCTCATTCGCCCAACTCGCATACTTTTCGCGCGGGTCAAAGCGATGCTGAACGGCGGCTTGCTGTTTAAGCAAGGCGTCCATGTGCTGGCTTTGTAGGCGATCCCGCCTTTCAATCAACTCTGATACTAATGACAGTTCAACACTCATTGCTCCACCCCCTGTAATCGGTCAGCAATCATGCCAATGTCACGGCGAGCCATAGCGACATCATCGGAACCGTTGCGGATCTTAGATAGCCAGCGGTCGGCGGATGCCAGCCCGGCGATAGCTTCCCGCAACCTAATTGCCGTCAATTGCTTTTGGGTTTCTTCGGATATAGGTGCGGGCTTGCGTTCCTCGATATATGGGAACATATCCCGCGCCACGGCGACTACTTCGGCCTCATAAACCGAATGAGTGTCCCAGCTGGTATCTAGGATCGCGTGATAAACCGCCTCCGCCTCTGATTTAGAGAGCCAAGGCGCGCATTTAGTAACGTATTGCTGTGAATAAGTAGACATGATTATCCCCTTTTGTTGATGTTTTGGAAGTTTACCAAACCTGTTAACAGTTGAATAGCTCTTCGACAGCATCGGCCAGACCAATCTCGTCGGTAAAGCGTTCGATGTGAGAGCTTCCCCACCAGTGGCCCTCCACGGTGTTATCGGTAGTGTTGACCCAGATATTTGGCCCACCAAATGCCACTAGGATGCGCGCGCCTTTGATGGTGCGGTCATTGTTCAGAATCCATTCAATATCCAGCGCATCAGTCAACCAATCAAAGCCAGACATTGGACGCAGTTCCTCACCGCATGAACACTCGCCGGATTCTGTATCTTCGTAAATAGCTTCGCACATCTCACAGAATGCAGACTCAGACTCCAGAGACTTTACGACAGACAAGACATTAGACTTTACAGACATGATATTTCCCTCGTTTGTTGTGCCAGTGTTGGCACCCAGAAAACCGCGCGGCGTCACCCGGTGCGGTTTGTGGGTTTGGGTGGGTTTTAGCTGGTCATGGCCGTGTGGATAATCACGTGGCCGGTTTTGGTGTCGATTAATCGGAAGTCTCGCAAGCCAGCCGGTGCCATTTGAGTCACGCAGTATTCATACTCTTTGGCCGCGGATTTCATCGGGTACGGCTTCTTGAGTCGGTTTGACCATTTGGTGTCGGCATACTCCGGCACACCGTCGGCCTCATATTCTGCAACTAGTTTGGCGCTGTCGCGCTGTTGCACCTGATACCGATATTCTCGCCATTTGTTTGTCATGTGTTTCCCCTTTCAATGTGTTTGTTGGTATCAGTGCTGTTGTGCATCTGATGGGTACTATATTACCAACATTGCAAAGTTTGTAAAAGATTATGTTTTCATAAGAACATTGGGTGGTTATAACTTTTTGTGTGGGGTTTGGTGGTGACTGTATTGGGGCTTTATTGGGTGCCATGTCCATCCTCACACCTCAACTTTCCCGTTCCACTTTGACACCCAGCACCATCGAAGGTTCTGTTTTGAAACTTGGCCCGTGCCAGATTGGAACCGACCTCGTTTGTGAGTGCTTACTAACCTCGACTGCGTTCCAGATGGGAACTGACCCCCCGGCCCCCCTAGCGCAGGCTCGTTATTATTATTGTACCCACCCACCCACAAAAAAAGCCAAAACTGAAAAGTCGATAATCCTTGCAATCCCCCTTAGCACAAGTGTTACGATGTTACTTTCGGTAACACTCAAAGGTAACGAAAGGTAACACTGGAGGTAACACTTATGATTAAGATGATTGGTAAGCAGGTAAAGTCTAGGACAATGCATCTGACTGACGTTCAGGCAGGGGCTGTGGTCTTGGGTATTGTGGGCTTGGTCGTACTGGTTTTTATTATCTGATCTTTAATCTTTAGGATTTAAGGGTTGTTTTTTGAATCAAGTAATATAGGATAGGGAGGGAAAGGCGGGCTTAATGGCCCGTTTCGGATTTTGAGGACTGTGGTATGGCTAGTGACCCTTTACAGGTGGGCGGTGTTAAGTGGCCCAATATGATGCAGAACCCTACGGGTATTGTTGCGGGTGCAGCTAATCCTGCTATGGACCCCACTGCCTTAAATAATGCCCAGATGCCCTTGGAATCCTCAAAAGTAAGATTCCAGCCCACATCTGTTGATACCACCCCTTCTACTGATGCCACGAAGGGCAGAGCAATAGACACTT
>JGI25132J35274_1000018_pt1 | contig 48721 bp, 54 predicted proteins | sample ETNvirenome_6_30_FD_35274 | JGI IMG/M metagenome (IMG submission 35274)
TTAACAGAAGCGGGAATGGAATGGTGTTGTCCTGAAACTCACGCTATCTGGTCATAAGGAGGTACATTATGGGAATTCCACAATATGGATTAGAAAGTAATGGTCATGGTCTTGGACTTGATAAAAAGGTTGGTAAAGTTATCAATTGTACTGGTGGAGCAGCTGTTTCATTAAGTGCTGCAGATAGTGGTGCAATGGTTGTAATTTCAGGTGGTACTGCTGGTGCTGCTGCGTGCAACTTACCTCATATTGAAGGACAAGATGGTCTTGAATTTACTTTCTGCTTAGTAGCTGCTAATGGTACTGGCGATTTTGATATTGATGCTAAGGATGGCGTTGATTTCTTTATCGGTAGTATAGTTAGTGTTGAAGATACTAATGATGTTGGTATTGATTTCAATGGTTCAACACATGATCAATTAACTTTAGCTGCATCAAAAGGTGCTGCTGGAGACCAAATACACGTTATGTCTGCTGGTGGTAAATGGTGGGTAAAAGGTGTAACTAACGATCAAGATGGTTGGGCTGTTGGTACAGCTTCAGCTAACACTTAGAAGTTAAAAGTGTAAAATAATCTTATTTGGGGAGATTTATTTCTCCCCTTATAAGGTAAAAGGAGATTTATGGCAGATATTTTAGAAATAAAAAATATACAAGATTCTGGAAAAGGTAAAGTATTAAATACTGGTTCTATGAGAAAAGATTATGGAACAAAAAAATCAAAGAAAAATAAAAAAATTAGAATTTGTAATCACAAATATGTAGCAGGTAAATAATGGCAACATTTCATGTTCAAATAGAAGGACTTACTGGATTAACAATTGATAATTCATCTTCACCAACAGAAAATGAATTAACGCAGTTTTTAAGAGATGGTGTTTTAGAAGTAACAAGTAGATGTTTAGCAGCTAAACCTGAAGAAGCAATAAAATTTATAAAAGTTAGTGCTGAGCAAACATCAAATAATTCATTAGATTTAAATGGAACTACAATTTTATCTGTAGTCAGAGAAGCTGAAACAAATGATGATTGGAGAGAATGCAGACCTATTCCTCCATCATTACAAAGCAAAGTATTAGATAAGACAAGTATTCATTATGCTTCATCTTACAATCCTGCTTATACAATATTAGAAAATGGAAAAGTTAATGTATATCCTTTGCCTGGCGCAACAACAAAAGCATTTAAAGTTTATTATGTTAATAATGTTCCAGTAGACAAAGGTGAATCTGCACTTTTGCATTCTCATAGTGATATAGGATTTTTTGATGATTCTAAAGTATACTTAGTAGTACTTTATGCTGGAATAAAAGCATTAGAACATAAAATTGGAACTTATACAATTGATGAAGAAGATATAGAACTTGTAGAAAGTTTGACTGTAAATTTAACAAGTTTAAAACAACAATATGAAGCAGCCTTTGCTGCTATGTATCCTGCTCAAAAAGGAGCTAAATAATGAAAGTACAAGAAATAATGGAAAGATCTGGTATAGGTGAAACTGGTAGAGCTATAATGTATATTAAAGATGCTTTAGAAGAAATAAACTTAATATCAGAAACACATACTAAAACAATAAGAATAGATTTAGAGAAAGATAAAAGATTTTATATTCTTCCATTAGAAATTATTAAAATTCTAGATATTAGATGTAAAAATCACGATAATTCTGAAAACGCTTATAGAAGCATACCTAGAACTATATATGAACCAGAAACAAAGGATACTGATGGCTGTTAAAAAATATGCTTATTATAATAAAGGAAACAAACTAGCTATAATAGAAGAAAATACTTCTAATTTATCTTCNGCTGATTATGGTAGNTATGAATCTCCAAAAGAAACTGTAGAAGATGGATTAGAATTAGAATATACTTATATGCCAGATTACACTATTAATCAACTTGAAATTTCATCAGAAAAATCTATAGGTTGGAGTGTTGATATTAATGGCAAAATAGTTCTTCATTTTTATTACTCTACAGAATCTACACCAACTGCTGATTTTGGAAGTAATTCAGGACCAAGAGATTTTTCAGGTGCTGGTATAAATTTATCAGCTGGAGATACTATTGTTATAAAAGATGGTACTTGGGCTGGAAAACATAAAATAAGTTATATTGTAAATGGAAAAATAGGTTTAACTACATCTTTTTTTAATACTAACCCTAGTTTAAAATTAGAAACCCCATACAATGAACTTAGAAGTATTACTGTAGATTTTACTAACTATACATCTATTGATATTGCTTCAGGTGATGACACAGCTGAAAAAAAATTAATTAATAGTTATCTTAGTCGTTATCCTGGTTTTGTAGAAAATGATCTTTGGGATGCTACAAATGTATATATAGCAATTTATAATGCTTCTGTGGCAGCTAATAATGGAATATATAGTTTATCTAATTATCGTAGTGATAGTGGGCATGCTGATTATGGTAAATTCTTTTGCAATAAAAGATATTTCTTCTCTACTGATGTTAGAGAATATAAAAATGTAAATATAGAGGGTTCTTCAGCCCCAGCTATAAACGCAGATCTAACTAATGATGCAGATGATTCAATAGATATTCATTTTATAAAATATGAACAATCAACAATTTATTATGACTTAAATTTAATGGAAGATGAAACATTTGATATAGATCTTAATAGATATCAAAGTAATGCTGTAGTATATTATTTAAAAGCTAAAAACGCTGAAGATATGGGAGATATGGATAAACGTGAATATTTTATGAGACTTTTTAAAAAACAAGTAGAAAAGTTTTCAAGCAAAAGAAAAAAAGGTCCCAATATTATGCAAGGACATTGGAGTATGTCTAAAATTTTTTAACAATAGTGCGTATACTGTAATAAAGTTTATGCACACTCAATAAGGAGAATAAAATGGCAGGAAAAGGTGGATTACAAAGCTACACAGTTCAAGAAGCTCAAAACTCTTCAATGGGACAAGTTGGTTCTGTATTTTTAGATACAGCAGGCACAACTTTTACCCCCTCAGATGGAATTATAGTAGCAATTACTATGATTACAGATTGTAATTTTGATGTTTTAACAGCTGAAGATAGCACTAAATATATAAGTGTTGGTGGCACTGGTCATAATTCTGGTGGTGATACATTAGCTAATACTGATAATTTTCCAGCAGGTATGACTATATACGGAAGATGGAGTTCTGTATCAATCAATAGTGCTGGTAGTTGTATTTGTTACATAGGTTAATATGTTAAAGCTAGGGTTACAGAAAAAAACAGAAGCTGAAAAGCTTATTAAACCAGGTATTATTACAGATAATCTTTTTTTAAGACATTCCTATAATGATGGGAAATATCAAACTGTAGGTGAAGGTTGTGTTACTTTAGATGGTAGCAGTGATTTTATGTATTGGGGTGATATAACTGATTTTGATGGAGAAGAAGCATTAACTTTTGCTATGTGGATAAAGTTAGCAGATTCTAACATACAACCATTGATAACAAAAGGAGTATATAATACTTCTGGAGATGCATTTGTTTGGCAGATATTTACTGGAGGACCTCCTAGTGGAGCAATGCAGTTTTCTGTAGGTAATAGTTTTACTGCTAATATGTATGGTACAGATAATTTAATTACAATGGATGGTACTAAATGGCATCATGTAGCTGTTACTTATGATAAACCTAGGAGTGAAATATTCTTTTATGTAGATGGAAAGAAATATGGATCTGATAATACAACAGGTAGTTTTGTTGATATTCCTAATGTGTCTGAATCTATGGGTTTAGGAATTAATAGTGATGCATCTCAAATGTTTTGTGGTTCTATGTGTCAAGTAAATATATGGAAAGGAACTCCAGTTAAAACTGAATCTCAAATGCAAAAAATTATGTGGAAAAGTTATGATCAATTTACAGGTGCTGATAAAGTGGGATTATGGGGTAACTTCCCACTGCATGAATGGGTTGATTATGGTACTGATTATGTTGACAATGTACATAATCCAGTAGATAGTCATACCTCTACAGATAATATAAATCAAGCCTCTATAGTAAGAAAAAATCTTCTTAATTCTTCAGGAGTACGTGTAGATAGAAAGTTTGCAGGTCATGCACCTCCTGTACCTAGAGCATTTGATTTATCAGGGAATAATAATCATGGAAAATTATATTCAGGAAGAGCTATAGGATTTGGAACATTAGGCTTGCAAATTTATTCAGGATATAGTCTTAAAGCTGCAGGATTTAAAAATAGCTTTACAATAGCTTGTTGGTTTAAGATGGATACTTTTCCTGGTGTTGAACAAGCAGTTTTTTCTTTAACTGAGGATGTAAATAATAGATTTCATTTATCTGTTAAATCTGATGGAAAAATATATCTTTATGATAATATAGGTGGTACTAATGAATATAGATATGGTGTTTATATTGACACAAAAACTTGGTATAGAATTGTTGTTGTATTAGATAATCTTCAACCTGTTTTATATATGAATGGTAAAGCATTAAGAGTCACTGGCAATACATGGGCTGAACTCCCAGTTTCAGATGGAGTAGATAGCTATGAATCAGTTTTATATATTGGATATACTGGTATGGGAGGACCAGGTAGTCTAACATTACAAAATTCATTTTTATCTGATTTTCAAGTTTGGAATAAACCTTGGGATTCAAAAGATGTTATCTATGATTACAATAATCCTGAAAAAATGGTTTCAGATAGAAGTATTAGCTTATTAAAAATCACAAATAGTCCTAGTACTAATTTAAAATTATGGTACCCTATGAATGGTGGTCATGTTCCTGGATCAAAATTATTTGATGCAACTCCAAAACAGCTTCATTCTGGTTCTTATGATGGAACTGTTACTTATGTAGCTGCAACTACAGAGTTATTATCTGCAAATAATCAAAGTTTTGAATCTTCCGATGTATCAACAGATAGTACAGTAGAGGGTGGATGGATACAAAATACAAGTTGGGGAGGAGGGCCTGGCACTATACATGCAGCTACTATTTCAAGGTCAACTGCAGTAGCCGATGATGGAAGTTATTCTCTTAAAGTATCTAGAGTAACTAATGATGGTACTGCAGTTTTTTTTGGAGCAGCTCTTAGAGTTGAAACAACTCCTGGTTGTGAGTATGTATGGATAGTAAAACAACGTAATGTATCCACATCAAATCCTTGTTTAGCTTCAAGTCCTCGTGTAGTTTCAAATATTGATGATACTCCAAGTTATAATATAGCACAACCTCATTTTTTTGGAGGAACAGGACAAGATCAATGGAACACATTTACAGTATATTTTACTGCTACTACATCAGCAACTTGGCTAGCTGTGACAGGACTTGATGTAGATGCAGCAGCAGCTGAATTTTATGTTGATAGTATGTCTTTAAAACAAGTAGGTACAGGTTTTAGATGGGGCAATGCTGATCAACAACCTGTTATTCCTCAAACTTTATTACAATCATACAATGAATTATATTTTCCTTTAGTTGGTAAAAATAAAGTATCTCTTGGAGATCATGATGATTTTAGTTTTGGAGATGGTTCTGATGATGTTGATATGGCTATATTTGCCTGGGTTTATATAAATGGAACTGGACAATATTTAACAATACTTGAAAAACCAAATGAATATCATTTTGGTATTGAAAATAATAAACTAGTGTTTGTAACATATGATTCAATTGCGTCTCATCAAAAAAGAATGATAATGAATGTTTCTTTAGCAGGAGATAAATGGTATCATGTAGCAGTAGGTTATGATGAAAGTCAAACTAATTTAAATAATAGAATTGACTTTTACGTTGATGGTGTAAAAATAGCTGATTCTGCTAAAAGTGCAACATCTGTAGGAACTTATGTAGCTATGCATAATACTAGTAATGTAGCTACAATCCATGGCATCATTGCTACTGGCTGGAGTGTATCACCAGGAATTGGTACAGATCATAATGAAGCAAATACATATACTCAAAGTATTGTTGGAGAATTGGCAGTATATAAAGGTAACGATAATACTGTTTTTGGTGGGATTTCTATTCTCTATAATAATGGTGTTCCAGTAAATCCAGTAGGAATATTTGAAGCTAATGGCTACCATCCTGCAATGGATACGTTTTTAAAAGGTTATTGGAGAAATTCAGGAGCTGGAACATGGGAAGATTTATCAGGTAATAATCATCATGCTACACTTGCTGATAGTGCAACAGGTGGAGATAATATAAGTAGAGGAATAAAATTAATTCCTACACTTTCTGGTAAAAAAGATGTAAATGGTTTTAATTTAAATTCTCAAAGAACTACAAATGCAGCTAATTTTACTGGAGGAGCAAGTTATAGTTATATTGAAATACCAGAAACAACATATGATGTAGATGGTTCTCCAACAACATTTTCTTTTTGGATAAAATTATATTCTAATAAAATGGCAGATGATTTAAGATCTGGAGATACAGCTATTTTTGGAGCTGAAAATAATGGATACAAATCAATATACTTAAACTCTGCATTAACAAGATTGACAATTGAAGGTGATACAGATGGTAATTTAGCATATAGAGATTTTAGTGCTTTAAGTTATAATACATGGTATAATTTTGTTATTGTTTGTGATGGTTCTGGTAATGTTACAATGTATAAAGATGGAGTAACTTTAGGTACTATGGATGATGGTACTATAGGTGTAAATATGACAATTAAATATATTGGAAAGCAAGAATCAACACGAGAAATGCATGGACAACTTGATGATATTTTAATATATAATTCAGCATTAAGCGCTAGTGATGTAAAAAGAAATTATGATGCTCAAATTACTCATCATAAGTAGTTTGTTTTTTTAAATAAAGCGGAGGCTATATGCCAAACCAAAATAAAGGGATTGTTAAAACAGCGATTGTTACTCCTGATAAACACTTTCCCTTGCATGACCAAAAAGCTATTAATGTAGTTTGTAAAGCTATAGAAATAGTAAAACCTAATGTATATGTAGACTTAGGTGATACAGGTGAATGGGAACATTTTAGTACTCATTATTGGAAAGGTAGAAACGCAAAACCAATGGAAGATTTAATTCCTTTGTTAAATAAAGATATTAAAGCTGTTAATAAAGGAATGGATCAAATTGATAAAGCATTAAATAAAGTCGAATGCAAAGAAAGACATTTTGTGCAAGGTAATCACGAAGTATGGTTAGATAAATTTGTTACAAGATATCCTTACTTAGATCAGTACATGACTTACAATGCTTTAAAGTTAGAAAAAAGAGGATATGATTATCATCCTTATAATAGAAAAAAATGTTTAAAAATAGGGAAACTTAATTTTACTCATGGGAAATTTACTTCTAAATATCACTCTTTTAAGCATTTAGATGTATATGGTGAAAGTATTATGTATGGTCACACTCATGATTTACAAAGGCACACTAAAACAAATGCTAGTGGAACAATAAGTGCATGGAGTTTAGGATGTTTAAAAGACATAGAAGAAGACGAAGATTGGTTAAGAGGTAGTTTAACAAATTGGAATCATGGTTTTGCTATAATAGATTTTTATAAAAATGGAAATTTCAATGTTCAGGTTGTTGAAATTATAAATGGAATTACTTCTTTATGGGGTAAAACAATAGATGGATCAAAGAAATGAGGATAGATGGAACAAGAAGCTATAGAAAATTTGATTGGAGAATATGGTTGGATGGCAGCAGTAGCTTTTGCATTCCTTATAGGAAGAAACACAATTGAATCAGCTATTGAGGCAATAAAAGTATTTGCTGGTGATGATTTAAATACCGATGATGTAATAATATTTGATGATAGACCAGCCAGAGTAGTAAGAGTAGGTTTTTGGAAAACAATTCTTTTTGTATATGAAGTAGGCTGCAATAAAAATAAACCTTATATAAAAGGTGGAAATAAAGTAGCAATACAAAATGACAAATTAAAAGATCATGTGATAGAAAAACCATTACCAATGTTAGATTTAAAAAAATGGGATGACTGTGATGATGAGTAGCTCTATTGTATATTTAGGTTATTTTATTTTAGGTTTCTTAACAGTTTTTTTTGGTGGCTTATGGTGGTTAGGTAAATTTGAATTGTTTGATATATATTTAGATGATGAAGAAGATTGGTTAGATTAATTAATAGATAGGAATGTATTATGGCTAGAACACCAGCATGGCAAAGAAAAGAAGGTAAAAGTCCTAGTGGAGGATTAAACGCTAAAGGTAGAGCTTCTTATAAAGGAGGCACACTTAAAGCTCCTGTGACACAAAAAAATCCAACNGGTANAGCTAAAGCTAGAAGAAAAAGTTTTTGNGCTAGAATGTGTGGTATGAANAAGAAATTAACAGGTACTAAAACAGCTAATGATAGAAATTCAAGAATTAATAAAGCATTAAGAAAATGGAGATGCAGATGCAGTTAGATGATTTAATTGATAAAATTGTAGAAGAATGGTTAATTGAAGATGTTGAAAATGATATAGATCTTTTAATAGAAGATAAGTGGATTAAAAAGGATGAAGAAAAATGAAGGACACTTTAAGAGTTTTAAGCAATTACCCTGAGATAGGTATTAGTACAAGCTTTTTATCTACTTTAATAGGCATTTTAGACGTTTTAAACCCTATTCTAACATTTATATCATTAAGCTTTGCTATTATATTAGCTTTAATGACGTTTTATGCTAAAATAAAAAGAGGTAAGTAATATGTTACAAGGTATGATAGTAAAAAAAGTAGTAGAGATAGTTTTAAAACAAGTCTTTAAAAAATATAATTTAAAAAAAATGAAACAATATGTTGAGCAGCCTAATGATGCAGATGATAGAATTGATAAATTAGAATTAATTGTACATCAATTAAAAAAAGATAGTCATCCTAAAGCTAACTGGGTATGCTTAGAATGTGGATGTAAAGCAAAAGAAGTAGTTTCTAAAAGAAGGAGAAAAAGAAAATGAATTATAGAAAAACTAAAAAAAGTAAAAAGAAAAAAAGAATAAAGAATAGAACGTATTCAACATACAGCTTAAATTATTAATATAAATTTTATTAAAAAAAAAGGAGATAATAATGTTATCAATATTAACAGCAAATTGGGAATGGTTTTTATTAGCTTTATATGTACTTGAAAAAGGCATAAAGTTATCACCATCTAAAAAAGACGATTTAGTTTGGGATATGGTATTAAAGCCTATTGTTGAAAAAATAAAAGGAAAATAATGTCCAGGTTGTATGGATATATTAAAATGAATTGCTGGGAGAAATCACACTCGGTTCCTCCTTTGTTTGCAGAGACCTCACACTCGCAACGCTCGCTAAAAGTTACTTATGTTTCTTCCAGTAATTCTAAAAAGGATTTAAATGGCAACTAGAGAAAAAAAAGGTAAAAACTCTATTACATTAAATGGATGGGATGGTGGTCTTAATCTAGATAAAGACCCTTCTGATATAATATCAGATGGAGAATCTCAAGATGAAGCAGTTAGTTTAACTAGAGTATTTGCAGATATTCCTGGTAAACTTAAAGCTGGATATCCTGCTATACAAAATTCAAGCAATATGGCACCTTCTAGTCCTCCTAATGAAGATAATAGTCCTAATATTGTAGCTCATGATGAAAAAATATATCATCATACTGGTGTTTATAAGTTTGGAGATGAAGTTAATTGGGCTTATTATCCTAATTATTTGACACCTACTCCCGAACAAGGAAGATGGGATGATAATAAAGGTTGGGCAGAAACAGGAGATGCAACAAAAGGACAATTTGCAAATTCTACTCATATAGATGTATCTGATGGTTCAATAGATAATTATAAATTTCCTGTATTTTTAAGTAGAATGGCTGAAGCTGGTGCGACAGATACAGTAATGTGTCCTGCCTACGATTCAGTAACAAATACTTTTGATATGACTGACGATGTATTTGAGGGGACATCTAGAATGTTTACTATTATATCTAACGATACTAATTCTAATAATGTTTTAGATTTAGGAACAGACCACTGGACTACAGATAAAGGTTATCCAGTTCATTTTTTAGGTCAAGATGTTACTGCTAATTGGCATAGTGAATCAGGGGCTGGTAATAGTCACAAATATTTAATAAAGCTTGGAAATACAAGTTTTGATTATGATAATGTTGCAGGAGGAGGTGCAGCTACAACTGCAGATATAGGAGGTGTAAATTATTTAGAATTACTAGGGTCAGGAAACGACAATGCTTCGCCATTTATATCTTGGAGAATGGGTATGTCAGAAGAAACATCAGGAAATATTGTAGAAGGTATATATGGAGTTTATGCTCCTAGCATACAAAATAGAGATATTGTTTTGGAGTGTCAAGTAGGAGATACTAGCACTGGTTATGATAGTGGTGGAGGATCAACGGGATCTGGCTCAACAAATATGTTAGCTAAATTAAATTCTTTAACTATTATAGCTTCATCAAATGCAACAGATAATCCATGGAACGCTATAAACTACAGAACTGGTAATACAGATAATAAAATATGGAGAGTTACAAAAGATGAATTAACTGAAAATGGTTGTATAGATGCTAAAGGAAAACTTGTTATATCATATAATAATGGTATTGAAGGAGCTACATTTAATCCTAATCAAGTTAGGTTTATTGCAATAGGTTTAGATTTTGATGATGGAAATTTTGATATGGGAGATTCTTCAGGAGTTAATATTTTGACAGCTAATACAACTTCAATGCTTAAATTATATGAATTTAGTTTTGAAGAAAAAACATCATCTTTAGGTTGGGGTGGAAGAAGTTATAAGTTTTATTCTACATTTACAAATAATGGTGTAGAATCTTTACCTGCTTTACTAAAAGGAGGAAATAATAATAATGTATTTACTCCAATATCTAAAAGAATTTCTATAAAATTTTTAAAACCACATACAAGTCATCCTTATCAAGAAATATCAAAACTATATTATCAAGAATCAGATGAAGATGGTGTCGCAGTAGGAGAAAAATTTCTATTAGCAACAATAGATAGAACAAATGGAATTAAAAAATCTGGAGAAACAACGTATGCAGATACATGGAGTTCTTTAACTCCTGTAGTAGAATTTACCGCTCCTCCAATAGATTCTACTTATTTATTAGAAAGTGGCTACCCAGAAAAAACAGAACATATAAATTATGCATGGCAACATTCAACAACAGTAGGTAGACAAGTATATATTGGTAATGTAAGAAAAGTTGTTGCATCAATTACAATTAGAGGTGATAATCAAACAGAAGAAGATGATACTCTTTATGCTAATAATGAAGGTATTGTAGCAACAAGAACTGCCACTAATTGGACTATTGCTGAATCAAATGCTTCCTCTGATTTTGATATTAATTTAGCTAATTATGGTTTTGTTGACCCTACAGTTGCTTCGTTTGTTTTATTTGTATATCATGAAGGTGGAGATTTAACTAATTATCCTACAGGGCAAAAATTAATTATGTCAAGCCTCGATACTAGCGCTTCTACTAATGATAGAATTACTTTAACAGGTTCTTTATCTACAACAAATTCACCTGATAATGCTGCAACTGACATTACAACTGTATTTCAATTTGCAGAATTAAATGAAGGTTCTAAAATATTAAAATCACCTCCTGGAAAAATTGGAGGCTTCTCTGATGCTGAATATATTGATATTGATTTGCAAGGAGAAGATATAACACACTTAGAATCTGCAGGAGATAGATTGCTTGTATTCTCAGTAAATAATCTTGCAATAGTAAATGTAGCTCAAGATATAGAATTTATGGAAGCACAATTTACAAATTATGGAGTAGCTAAACCACAACAAGTATGCAAAGTAGGAGAAGGTGTTGCTTTTGTTAATACAAATGGAGTTTATTTGTTTGATGGTAAAACTATAATTAGTTTATCTCAAGAAAAAATGTCTTCTGTAACTTGGGATGCTGGAACTAATAGACCTTGTATATCTTATGATGAAAGAACAAAACTATTATGGGTCTGGGTGTATGATGGATCTTCTGGTTATGATGTGTATTATTTTAGTATGAAAACAAAATCTTGGGTAGGTAAAAGACTAGCATCTGATTTAGGAGCTGTACAACCTATTACTAATTCAGTGGCTGGTAAAGATCAAAAAACATATTATTGCATAGCAGGTAGTAGTAATCAAATAAAAAATATAAAAAGCACAGATGGTTCTACTGCAGGTGTAATTAAATTTGAAACTGGAGAAATTAATTTAGGAAGTTTAGCTGCAACTAAGAAATTTTATAAACTTATTATACAGATTGCTAATGCTCAAAACATAAAAGCATATTGGAAAACAGATGTTAGTGGTTCTTATGATGCTGGAACATCATTATCTAGTGGCGTTAATGAATTAGATATAACAGGTTCTACAGCAAAAGGAAAATGGATTCAATTAAAAATCGAAACTACAGGCGGAAGTACTACAAATCCTACTTGTGAAATAGAGGATATTTCTGTAATATATAGACAATTAGGAGTAAGATAAATGAGAAGTAAACAAGAAAGAAGAATGAGACATATATCTAATTTAAGAACAGTTAGGAGTTCATCAACTACTGCTCCAAATAGAGAATTAATAACTAAATCTAAAGGAAAAGTATATAAACAAACAAAAGTAGGTGGTCAATCTTTCTATGTTGAAATAAAGACTACAAAGGATTAATTATGAGTAATATAGCAAATATAAAAACAGGCATACAACAAAAATTAAATAGAATAGAACAAAAACTAGCTTCTTCAAAAAAAGCTACTACTGATTTAAACATATTAGCTTTACAATCTTTAGGCTTACTTTCAAGTACTGCTGAAAGAAAAGAAGAACAAAAAGAACTAGACAGCTTTATGGTAGATGTAGGATTTGCTCCATATAAAAAATCAGATGGCACACCTGGATATATATATGAAACAAAAAATAAAGACGGTGAGCCAAAAACAATTTTTGTAAAAAAAGCTGAAGCAAAAGGAATGAAATTATCATATGACACAGATTTAGAAGCAAAACCAGAAACAATTAGAGATATGTTCTTAGAAGATAAAGATGGGAATCCATCTATTAATGAAAGATTTTTATTAAATGAAAAAGATATGAATTATATAAAAGTTACAGCACCAAAAAAGATGTCATCAATAAATAGCACTAAAAACATTTCTAATGCAAGTAAAGGCAGAAAAGGTGACTCAACATTAAGATTAGTGGGAAATAATATAGCTCATGTAAATGAAAAAGAAGCAGCTATAATAGATATTTATGGTTCAGAAGGAGAAGAGATGGTTGCAGATGCAGGAGCTGGTACTATTAATCCAGAGACTGATTATTTAGAATACTATACAAATACATCAGGATTTCAATTACCATCATTACCTACAATGAAAACAAATTTTACAAATACTTTTAATAATGCAAGAAACTTTTTTTCTAATAACCCTGTTTCTAATTTTATATCAGGAAATCCATTGTCTACAATAGGCATAGGTTTAAGTGCATTTCAAATGTTTAGTAATGCTAGTAAAGCTACTGCTGCTAATCAAGAACAAAAAGATGTTATTAAAACTGGTATTGAAAATTTAAAAAGAGAACAAGATATAAAAAGAGAACGATATCAAGATGAATTTGCTTTAATAGAAGATATGGAAATGTCAGGTTTATCAGATATAAGTAAAAATGTTGGTCAATCATTAATGGATATAAAAAGTGAAACAGATAAATTATATTCATCAAGCGGTTCTCTTGATACTGGTAGTAGAGAACAAAGAAAAAATATGTTTATTGATAGAGCTGTAGATGCAGGTAAAATGCAACAAGAAGATTTAGCAAACGAAGCATTTATGAGAGAAAAAAAATTAGGACAAACTATGTCTGATGAAATGAGAAGCATAAATTTAACAATTGAAGACTTGGAAGATCAGTTAGATTATTTAAGAGATTATGATGAATTCCACGAGAATTTATTTGGATAGGAGAGTAGATGGCAGAATTTAATCAATTAATAGGGTTAGTAGATAGTATTTTAGAGAAAAAATACGATAAAGAGCAAAAAGAAGCAACTCGTGTATATGAAGCTATAGAAAGAAAAAAAGCTCGTAGTTTTGAAAGAGAAATGCGAGAATTAGGTCAAAAATATGAGTTGCAAAAAATTGCTATGAGTGAACAGATAAAAATTAAAAATCAAAGCTTAGAAGAATTAGAAAAATTAGAAAACGATTATAAAAAATCAGTAGGCAGTCTTCCAAAAAAATCTACTACATTTTCAAATAGCATGAAAGTTATAGAAAATGCTTATAAACAACCTGTTAATAATATAACTGATATTATAAAATTAAATACAGAAGAAACAAATATTATAAAAAACGAGCAGAGAAAAATAGAAGAAGCTTTATCTGGAGTAATACAAGAATCAAAAGAATATATTTCTAAAAATTATCCGCAATATGTTAATATTATTGAAAAAGATAATATACTAAGTCCATTTGAATTTGATTTATTAAAACGTGATTTTATAAGTCAAGAAACTGATGCTACTATAGACAATTTAGTTAATGTTATTTCTATAAATGAACAAAGTGGTAGATCTGAAAGAAACAATAATCCAGGAGCTATGATATACAGTCCTTGGATGAATAAATTTGGAGCTACAAAAGATGAAAGTGAAGCATTTTGGGTTTCTTATGATGAGCAAGGCAATAAAACAGAATATTTTAATCAAACAGATGCTGACAAAGCAGAAGCTGATGGTATAAAAGTAGACAAACATTATACTGCAAAATTTCCTACTATGGAAGATGGAGAAAATGCTTTACGTATGTTAGTTCGTGAAAAATGGGCAGGTTCTTCTGGTGTATCAGATTTTGTAGAATCTTATACAGGTTTAAAATCTACTACTGCTGAGTTTGAAAACTATTCTAAGATATTTGATAGTTTAGAATTATTAACCTCTGATGAGTCTGATATAGCTGAAAAAGTTATGAGTCAAGAATATTATAAAACTGATGATCCTTCTAAACAATTCTATCGAGCTTATGCTATGAGGCAAAATAAAGCAGATGACTTTAGAACCAAAGCAAATGAATCATATATTAATTTACAAGAACTTTATCTTCCAAGAACGACCGAAGATCCAACTGGTATGAACCACATCAGTGAAATTGTAGGACCAATTTTTGGTTTAACTGAAGACGATGTAAAAACTTTGCATGAAATTTTAACTCAACCAAATGCAGGTGCTGTTACTGATTATCTTAATCCTAATGAAGATGCAAATCCTAAAAGTGAAGAAGGAAGAAGATTTAAAAATTTAAAATCACTTTTACCTAAAATAAGTAAGGATAGATTATTTAAAGATTTACAAACAATTGGTGAAAATATTACACAAATAGACGCTATTACAAATCCGCAAAATCAAAGTGAAAATGTAAATAATTTGCGTGAAATTGTTAGGAATTCTAGAGATATAAAAACTGCAACTCAAAAATACTTTACAGAATATTTTAATAATGCTTTATATGAATCAGGTGAAATAAGATTTTTTGATTCTGAGTTTAGAGAATTAATGATAGATAAATTTGGTCCTAGTGTTAATTTTGAAATAAACAACGAAATAAAATCTTTGCAGCCTGAAGTAAAACTTGATTCAAATAGAGATAATCAAGTAGATATTTTGGATATAATACAAAGAGGTGCAACAGAAAACTTTTTAACTGACGAAGGTTTATTAAGTTCAACTTTAGAAGAAAATATAGATTTTATATTATCTGACGATACTGATGTAAATAAAAATTCTTTTTTAGGACCAAGAGCTTTAACGCCTGAGTTTACTGATGAAACTGTAGCTAATTACGCTTCAAACACACTATTAAACCAATCATTAAATACTATTAGCGATATTAGTAAAAATATTACTGAATATACTGAAGAAGATTTTGAAAAAATATTTGATAAAATTCAATCAGGAGATAGTCAAAGAATAGTATCTCCATATGCAATGTTAAGCCAAATTAATCAAGAAAATAAATAAGGAAAAATAAATGTCTAAAGATTTTGAAGAACTGAGTAAACTATTTGGTATAGATGATGAAAAGAAAAAGAAAAAAACTGGATTTAATCTTGATGTTTTTACAGAAACACAAACCGAAGAAACTGAAAATAAAATAGAAGAAGAAGCAAATAGTTTATGGGCTGCTTTTGGTAAAGGTGCTATTAGAGGAGCTAGTTTTGGAATAGCTTCTGGTGATATATTCACAAAAGAAAAATTTTCTGATATGAGTGGTTTAGAAAAAGCTGCTTATGTTGCAGGTGAAGGTGCAACAATGTTAATTCCATTTACAGGATTAGGTAAACTTGGTAGGACAGCTGTATCTTTTGGTAAATATGGTGTGAGGGGTGCTACAAAAGCTGCATCTAAAAAATTAAAAAATGAAGTAGTAGATAATTTAGGTGTAAATAGAGGTATACTTGCACAAGCTACTAAAATCGCTAAAGCAGAAGGTAGAAATGTTAATGATGTAATTAAAAGATTAGGTGATGATGTACAATCTTCTTTAGGCGATACAATGGCTAAAATCAATGGTCCTTATATGAATAATTTGTATCAACTAGCTCAAAGTAAAACAAATGTAGAAGCTTTCAAACAAACACTTTCTAATGGAGCAAAAGGTCTTTTAAGCTCTACATTTAAGAAAAATGGTATTAAGTTAGCTACAAGACAATTAGATGATTTATCTTTAAAATTTGCTGATCAAGTAGCTAGTGGTGCTAGATACTATGATGTTTCTAGTGCATTAGCCACTGGTCTTGGAAGAATGGGATTAGCTAAAGATGCAGGTAAGCTTGCAAGAGTATTAGGAGAGTTTGGTAATTTAACTACTGTAGGCTTTCTACATGGTATAGCCTCTCAATATGGAACAAAAATTCTAAGAGGTGAAGATCATTATGGAAATCCAATAGGACCACAAGATCGTAAAATAGATTTTATGGAATCTTTAAAAGCAGGTGGTATGATGGGAGTATTGTTCCCACTTACTCATATGATTCCTAATGTAGGGTTAAAAGGTTTTGATTTTGGTGGAGGTCATAAAAGATTATACCCTTTGGTTAAAAATTATGTAAATAAATATATGTCAAATGGTTATAGAAATGGAACAAAATATAAAGCATTAGCTGATAAAGACCATAAAAGTGCAAGAGCTTTATTAAAATTACAAGTAAGAGGAATAGCTAAAGATGTAGATAATCAAAGTATTTTTGGAAATGCATTATTCCAAGGTAAAAATAAACTAGGCTCTTATAGATATAAAGGTGCTTTTGATATTACTAGCAAAGCTGATAAAATGCCTATTGAAGATGTTGTAAGTTTATTAACTCAAATAAATAAAAAAGGCGCTGCACATATTGCTCGTTCATATAAAAATGAATATATAAAAGATATTATTGGGTCTTTGCCTAGAATAGGAGTAGGATTAATTGCTTTTCATGGACCACAATTAGCCAGAGGTGATTATGAAGGAATGGACAATGAAGAATTTGTTACTCATTTGTTAATGACTGCAGGATTTACTAGAGGTAGAGGTAGCTTTGGTAGAGATATGGAATCTAATTATATGATGGATTTTAAACCTTATATAGATAATTTAAATTTATTAAAACTAAATACAAGACAATTAAATGATTATATAAATGTTCATGATCCTTTGCAAGGCAAAAAAGTAGAAAGTGCAGGAATAAGAAATACAGAAATAGGTAAAAATATAAGAGACGCTTTTGAAGAATATGATGTAGATATATTACCAGATAAAAAAATTAAAAATGGATACGACCCTGCTAGACATCAAAATATTGAAAAATTAATTGATACATACGATGCTATGAGACAAGAAGAAGCAGGTTTTACTGAAATACCTATGACAGATATAAGAACTAAAGGTTTAAGTGCTGCTGAATTAGATAATTTAAATAACACTTTAGGTTTAATTAAAGCTGGAGAAAATGGTAAACAATTAAAAGATGTTAGTATGTTAGAATTACAGTCTCATTTTAGTAAAGAAATAGGTGAAAATATTAAAGGTCAATATGTTAATTTAATTAGAGGATTAAGAGATTTAGGTTTAAACATACAAGAGACATCAAATCAAGATGGTAGTCCAAAATTTATAGTTAAAAAAATAGAAGGACGTAATGCTGAAGATATTGGAGTTTTTCAACAATATAATGATATTATTAAAGCTTTAGAAAAAAATACAGACATTATAGAAATTAGAGATGGGTTTGATTCTCATGAATTTGTTAAATCTGTAAAAGAGGATGTGTTTTCAGCTTTACAATCAACTGAAAGTAATTTAAATAAATCTTTTGGTTTACCACCTATTCATAGACAAACTCTTAGCGGTAGATCTGGTTTAGCTGAAAATGAATTTATGAATGTTTTAAAAGGTCAAAAACTAGCAGAAGGTACTTTAAGATTAACAGAAATATTAGAAGGAAGAGGTATTACTCAAACAGATAAAAACTTTAGTGATAGCTTTAGAGAAGCATTTGATGTAGGTCAAGCTGGTAAATTAGGTTTTCATGATGATATAGATATGTATAATATAGATATGAGTGACTTAGGCTCTAAACCTAAATATTCAGAGCAAGAAATGAAAACAATACTAAGACCTTTATATCAAGCAATTAAATTAACTACAGATGGAGTTGTTGATACTACCACTCCTAAGACATTAAGAGGTAAAGATGCTGAGTATTTAACTCAAACTACAGAAAATATTTTAAATTCATTGCCTCAATCACAAAGAGAAGCATTTAAATTAAACAATAATAATGTGTTTACTGAAGCTATTTTAAACAATCAAGGGTTGTCTCCTAGAAAAATAAATACTGTCGTAGATTTAGTTTCTGAAGGCATAGGTAATTGGTCTGTAAAAGATAAAAAATTAGAAGTACCAGATTTAAACTCTATTGAAAATATGTTTAAAGACATGTATGATGCTACTCCAGAAGAAGCTATTCAAGGTAGAAATGTAGCTGCTGATATTTACGATGCTCTTGGAGGCAATTTATTATTAGTTAAACCTAGAATATTTGCTAATACATATTCTTCTAATTATACAACTCCAGACTTAAAAAGTTTAATAAAAATAAGAGAAAATTTAAGATTAAGAGAAGTTAAATCTTTAGTTGACAATGCTCCTCAAATTTTAGAAAAGCTATCGGAAGGTTCACATGCATCAAAAAAATATATAGAGCTTAAAAATTTATTAGCAGATATAGCACTTGATCCATTAAATAAAGACTTGAATATAAAATTATCTACTGTATCTAAAGAATTAACTAATCTGTATAATAATAATCCTAAAAATAAAGAATTAAAAAACATTATTGATAACACAGAAAAACTATTAAGTGATTTATCTAAAGTTACAGATGCAAGTGATTTAAATAGAGAAGCAGTTATTATAAATGATAAAGGTAATTTAAAAAATACAACTGAGTTTTTAGATGATTTATTAAAAAATGAAGGAGAAGCTACATTAGCAACATCTGAATTAGTTAAAAAAATAACTATTGATTATAAAAATGAACATGGTAGAGATACATCTATAAGACTAGGAGAAGAAGCTAGTAGAAAATTAAGATTTTTATTAGGAAAACAACAAGGAAAAGATTTGAGCTTTGAAGAAATAGTAGACAATATACAAAAAAAAGGTTCTTGGTATGATGCAGCTGATATATTAAAAATTACTAAAGAATATGCAGCTAAAAAAACATTAAGTGAACACACAACATTAGATAGTCCACCTGACAATGGTGTAGATAGATTAGAGTCTTTATCTAATGATAAAACAATACATGGTACATCTGAAACTTTACAAGTACTATCTCAAAGATTCTTTTTAAATGACCCTGTAAAAACTAATGAAATAGACAATAAAATAGAAACAATTATTAGTGATTTTGAATTTAATAAAACGCAAGGTAAAACAGACGATCTTGTAGAATTAATAAATAAAGAAGCGTTAGAAAGAATTGATTTAAATTACAATCCTAAAGATCCATCAACTCAAAGTAANAATATAGATTTAAAAAATAACTGGGAACTTGTAAAGTATAAATATGTTAATGATTTATTAAATAGAAGAAAAGTAGAAAAAGGCAGTATAATTACAGATGGTGAAAATTCTTATTTAGATATTAATTCATATGCTAAAGGAAAGAATGGTCAAACAACAGAATGGATGTTTGATATAAAAGGATTTGAAGCTATACAATTAGAGTCTGGTATTATTAAACCAGGATTAAATAAAAAATTACAAAAAATACAACATACTGAATCTAGTATAAATGGTAGTGATAGATATATAGATGGATTACTAGAAACTGGGTTAAAGCCTTTATCATCTAAAACAGATCAAGATATAAAAAGTAGCGTTATTCGTGATGGAAAAATAGATAAAGAAAAATTAAACAATATAAGTGATATTGTAGAAGATGTATATCAATTGAATAATAAATCACATCCAGGATTTTTTATACAGCTTGGACCAGGTAAACAATATATATTTAAAGGTGGTTTAGATAATGTAAGTAAAATTAATAATACATTTACTGAATTTTATAATAACAAATTAAAAGACTTAAAAGCTGTAAAAGTTAAAGACAGTGAAGGAACAGAAAGACGTGTACCTGCTAGCAGATTAAGAAAAATATTTGAACAACAATTTGGTGATTTAGAACAAACGAGTTCTTTAACTATAGATCAAAAAAGACTAAAAGTATTAGCTCAATATCAAGGACAATATGCTCCAAAATTATTTGCTAAAAGACTAGCAGCTATAGAAGTAGGAAATGAATCATTAAGAAGTGATATAGAATCAAAAATGATGAAATATGGTTGGACAGCTGATGGTGATATGGGAGTTAGAGCTACAACTGAAGTAATAAATTCTCTTGCTAAAAATCATTATGATCCTGAAGTAAGAAAGTATAATCAGGATTTAATCAACAATAATTATAAAAAGAAAGTTATAATATACAATGACGAAGCTCCAAATGCAGGTACATCTATAAAAGAAAGAAGTTTAGAATTTTATAATAATTTGAAAAAAACTATAACGAATGTAAAAGACAAATCTCAAAAAGACTTTGATACATATATAAATGATAGACAGATAAAAACAATTACTGATGATTTAATTCCATCATTAGATAATGCTTTAACAGATGGTATTAGATATCCTAGTGTAAGAGAAACTAAATCAAGGGTAGTTATGAAAGGTGGTGATATAAACACTATTACTGGAGAAAAAACTGCTACTGCTCAATATGGAGAAGATGGATTATTAGTCAAAGGATATACTGGATTAGACAGAGATGTTGCTAGTTACATACCAAAAGGATATGATGAAATTATTGGAGTTTCTGCAGCAAAAGATTACTCTTTAAAAGTAGAGCCTTTAGATGTTAGTGGGTATGGCAAAGAATGGTATAAAGCTTTAAAAAATGTAGACCCTACAAAAAATGTTATTGAAGTAGATGTTCGTAATGAAAATTTAGCACATCTTAGCAAAAGTCCAGAAGGTGTATTGTTAAGTAGCTCTATGCAAGATTATGAACCATTAATATACAAAAAAACATTTCAACGTAATGATGTAACAAATATAGATAGAACTATTTCTACACTTGATATGGTAAACAGATATAAAAGTAATTCTAAAGAACTTTTACCATTTTTAAAACAATTAAATAAAGATGAAGGCTTTACTCATACTCAAGGAGATCGTGGCTTATTATCTAATCTTATTGAATTTACAGATATTAAATTTGACAATCCTATTATTAGAGATTTAGGTAATAGAACCTTAAAAGATAAATTTATAGGTTTGCTTAGTAAAAATGTTACACAATATGGAAAAGATGGTACAATTATACCTGACAGCAAAAGTGAATTAAAAATGCCTGAATTTATTGATTTTGCTACAGATGTTACGCCTACAGAAACATCTATAAGAGCAAATAAAACTTTTGGAGAAATGAGTATTAGTAATCAAGATTTAAATATTATTATGCCTAGAGATAATAGTAGATTAAGTTTTGCTATAAATTATAAAGGTATAGATTTTATATTAAATCCTTCTAAAGGAAAAACCGATATATCAGAAACACTATTTACTCCTGTTAATAATAACAAGTGGAGAATTTACTCACCTGTTTTAGATTCTTATGGCAAAGAATTTGATTCAATAAAAATAAATAAATTAGCTGGAGAGAATGCTCCTGATGTACCTGATTATATTAAAAATTCTAAAAAAACATATGAAGAAGCATCTAAATCTGTAGAAAAATTAATGAGAAAAATATTACAATACAGAGAAAGATATAGAGATAAACTTACTTATAGAGATTTAGTAAATTTATTAGAAGGTGGCACTGTTAATATAGATAATAAAATTTTAAGTTTAAATAATCACAAAGGAACTATTAAAGATTTTAATGTATCATTAGGTGGTACAGGAATAGCAATACCTTTAAAATTATATGATAAAGCTTTTCAAAGAATTGTTAAACCTCATGGAAGTGAAGGATTAGTTAAAATAAATCATTATGATGAAAGAGTAGTACATCAAAGAGATAATGATGGAGATAAATTTTTTACTTTTTTTGGATTACCTGCTTCTTTAAATGTCAGACATGCTGAAAAACAAGCTTTTTTTAGAGATTTTTATACATATAAAAAAGAAAATGCTGATATTAATTTATATGGAAATTCACTAGATTCTAATAATTTAAGAGCAGGTGAGTCTAATGTTGGTGGTTCTAAATATTTAGATAAATTACAAACAAAAACCAGAGGAATTGGTACAACTATATCAAATAGAAAAGCTGCTGATATATTAGCTACTTTAGGATTTTCTTTTACACNANATAANCAAACAAAACCTGCTATTTTAGATTTTTCTAAATTNCAAAATCAAGCTAGTTCTAAAGGTAACAAAATTAAACAAACAGGTTATACTAGTCAATCAGTAGTTGATTATCATGGTGGTACAGCTAAAGTATTAGAACAAGGCACTTTAAAAAACTTTCATAATTATTCTGAAAAAACTGTTGAACAAAATTTTGATAATATGAAAATAAACGAAAGTTCAGCAAAAGATGCTTTAAATACCAAAGAAGGTATGTTTGGAGAATTTGGTAAAAGTGATAGAGCTGGGTTTGAAATAGAAAGAGACATTATTGACATATCATTAAGAACAGTTAAAAAAATGGGTTTATTAGGTACTGATGTTTTTCAAGATGGAAATCAACGATCTCCAGAAGCTCATGAAATTATGAGAGGTTATAATGAATTGAAATCTTTTTTCTTAGACCCTAATGCATATATATATAAATCTTTAGTAGAGACATATGCTATAAGAAAAAATAAAAAGAAATTAATGGATTTATTTGATTATATGATGCTTGAAACTGGATATGAAAATGCAAATGTTAGAAGAACTGCAGTTGATGCAGCAAACATAGCTATAAAAAATGGTAAATTACCAGATATATTTAAAATTAGACAAAACACTACTTTTAGTTTTAAAAACTTTCCTAAAGTAGAACCAGCTGCTTTAAATAAAAAACTTGAAAATATGTTTTCTATTAGAGCTGAAGGAAAAGTTTTATATGAAGCTGTAAAAAATGATTTATTTAGATATGATAAAGGCATGAATGGTACTAAATCTAAAGCACATAGAGCTTTAGGTAGAGTTACTGAGGATGTTTTATCTATGATAGATTTAGCTGAATTTACTGGTAAAAGTGTAAAAGATTTAATAGCTGAAGATAATAAATTTATTGATATACAAGATTTTGCTATTCAAAAAAATTTTCCTGACCAAGGTCCAAATGTAAGAGAACAATATGCTATGGATCAAATTAAAGGTGAATTGTATAATATGTATAATAGATACAATAAAGAATTAGATTATTTTAGTGAATATAATGTTAGAAGTTCAGACAATAAAATTGCAAGACTACAGTATAGAATTAATAAAGTACATAAAGCTTTAAGTGTTATAGAAGGTAAAGAAATATCAAAAATTGTAAAAGGCGATAATATTAATACAAATAAAGCTAATGTTTTTACAAGAACAAAAAAAACAATTGCTACTGCTACAGAAGAAGTATTTATATATTCATTTAAAGGTGTAGATGAAACTAATCTTGTTAATAAAATTAAAGATGGAGAGTTAAACTTTAGTGATTCAGAAACAATAGGTTTTGTATCTAAAGGTGATAAATACACTCAGTACCCTAACCGAACATATGTTGAAATAAAACAACCAATTAAAAGTGAAAAAGCATCTGATGTAGATAATATATATGGAAGAGCTTTATATCAAGTGGGAGAAGAGTATCAATTAGGTAAAGTTTTTAATGACCCAGTATTTGAAGAACAAATTATAAATAGAGTAGAAGAAGTTAAACGTGAAATTAATAATAATTATCAAGGTGCTAGAAAATCTGCTACAGATGCTTTGCGAAATAATATATGGCAAGATAATAACTTAAAAACAGAAAGTATTATTAAAGATTATTTTAATGAACAATTAATAGAAGATGTACAAAGACTGGCTATAACAGATCCAGGCAGTGAATTTACTAGAGTACAGGCTGTAAAACTTTTAACTAAACAATTAATAAAACCTTTACCTATGAGATCCAAAGTAACTTTAATAAATAATGTAGAAGTTCCAGCATACAGAGTAAATAGAAAATTAGTTAATAATGTCTTTAAATTTTTATTAAATAGAGCTGATGCAACAAATAAATATAAAGATATTGTAAAAGATATAGTTAATCAACACGAAAAAAATGCATCTGGAGATTATACAGAAGGTAAAATAGAAGCTGATAATTACAGAAGCATGATGTATGAAGAGAAAGATTTTTCTAGATTTGGTGATAGAGCTGACATGATTAAAAGCTTAACAGTTGCAGACGGATTATATACTCCGTTTTGGAAAAGATTTAAAGATGAAAAATTACATAGGTATCAAAATCAACAAAGTTATAAAACATATGATAATCTAAAAGTACCTTTTTATGAAAAGAAAAAAGTAGATGGTTGTGATTAAATGAAAGGATGGATATAAATAATGGCTGGACCTTGTCAACCTATAAACAAAGATCCTCAAAGTGTAGCACATGTTACTAAAATGAATGATTTAATGTATAATTTGTTAAATCCTAATGGAAGATATAAAAACATTGCTAAAAGATATAGTTATGATAAAGATCAAATTTTACAAGCAGTTAGGACATATGCTGATGAATATTTAAATGTTCCTTTTGCAGAAAACTTTTATTTAAAAGAACATCAATGGAAAAGATTAGAAGTTGAATTTGATGCATATAATAAAAAATTAGAAAAAGATTTTACATATCATGTTATGGGTAATTTTGGTGTTGTACCTGATGAAATATCTAAATTAGATCCATCTGCTAGAAAATTTCATTTAGATATAAACGAAATATTAGGATATGAAAGAACACAATTAGCTGAAATAGGCAACTATCAACAATCTATTGCTAGAAGTATGAGAGAAGCTTATCTTAAATCAGGACAAAGCAGATTAAGTGTAGGATCTTCTGCTATTAAAAAAATTAGGCAATTGCAAACTAAGATATTAAGAACTGATAAAAATTCAGATAGGATAAAATTTTCAGAAGAATTAAATAAAATTGTAGATGGTGATGAAGGTAAAATTATAAGAAATTTTATTACATTAACAGAGCTTCCGACTACAAGTTATAATTTAGCTAGACAAAGAAATTCTGTAGAAGTTAGAATAGAAAATCCTATTACTAAAAGTTTTGAAACAAAATATGAAAAAGTGGGTAAAGATTTATTTGATGCTGTTGATATAGCAAGAAAACAAATGGATGTAGTAGGTGATATAGCTTTTCAATCATTAATTAAAATGGAACAACTTGTTGATAGAAAATTTGAATTATTAAGAGGTAATAAAAAAACAAGCCTATATATCAACTTTAAAAAAGAATTAAATGCAGCAAAAGAAAGAATTAAAAAAGGTAAAGAAGAAGGTGGATATTTACCTAAAATGTTATTTGAAAGTTTGATAGAAGTAAAAGAAAAATTAAATAAATTTACAGGTATTGAACAAGTAGGTGAAGGTAGAAAAGAACTTGATATATTAACTGAAACTTTAACCAGTATACATGCAAAAAACATACCAGGTAATTTAAAAGCTAGAAATAATATGTTAAACAATACATACAATAAAGACCCTTTGTTTATGATAGATCAATATTCTAAAGAAATGTTAAGTTTTAATAAATCTACTACTCTTAAAAAAGCTTTATTAGATGCTTTAAAAACTCTTCCTGAACAAAAAGATACAAAATTTTTAAAAGGTTTAAGCAAATTTATATATACACAATTTGAAGTTGCTAATAAAGGTTTATCTGATAGACCTGCTTTTTTTAATAATGCTTCTAGAATTATATCTACTGCAACGATAATATCATCTATGGGATTAAATGCTCCAGGATCTGTAAGAAACTTATTATCAGTTCCTTATTATATTGCAGAAATAGGTGTTAGTTCTATAAAAAAATCTATGAATGACCTAAAGGATCCTGAAGTAAAAAAAGCTTTAGAAATTGCTGAAAAAGAACAAGGATATTTATTTCCTTCTATAGCAAGAGAACTTGTTTCTGAGGGATTAGTTCCTACTGGTACAGACTCTAGAAGAATAACTTATGATCCAATGAAGGGAGAGGTCAAATTAGATGGAAGTCCTTTGCGTGATACTTTAGAAGCTAGTACAAACTGGACTATCGATAAAATGTTAGTATTTCATAGAAAAACTGAAAATTTACAAAGATCCTGGATGTTCAAAACAGCTTTTGCGTATAAATATAAAGAATTAATTACAAAACCAGAATTTATGAAAGAATTTAAAGGTGATGAATATGATGGACCAGTAGTAGATAAAAAGGCTGCGACTACTTACGCAACTAAGTACGCTACAAGAATGGTTAATATGTATGCATATGAATATTCTATACATTCTAAATCTAAATTATTAAGAGGTACTAACTTTAAAGTAGACGAATTAGGAAATAAAACAATTATTGGAGAGAATGTTTTTGGTAAAAATGCAGCTAAAAATATTTCTGGCGCAGCTGGTGTTATTAGTCAATTCTCTACAGGCTTATTGCATTATCCTATGTCTTTGCTTGGTACTCATTTAAATAAAGCTAAAGGTGTAAGAAGAGAATGGCAAATGGGTAAGGATAAAGAAGCAAGTACTTTAACTAATTTATTAGTAAATCAACCAAAATATTTAGCTAAAAATATAAAAAATAGTAGAGATGTTTTATTTTTTGGTAGATATGCTGGAATGTATGGCATGTTGCAACTTACATCTATTATACTTAATTCAGATTTAAATAATTTATTTGATTTTGATATGATTAATAGAGTTAAGGATATGCATAAAAATATAACTTCTGATAAAGATTCAGATGAAGCTTTATTTGGTGTTGCTCAATCATTTACTGGTATAGGTACTAGCAAGATGTTTTATATGATGCAAATGATGGGAATTATAAATACTGATAGAAGTGATATGGAAAGAATACTTTTTGGTAATGTAGATTACGAATCAGATAGAGGTAAAGAATTAGCAAACTATCAAGTAGCTACTATATATGGTCATACTATGAATAAGTATTGGCCTATGTTAAAAAGTGGTAGTGGTAGTGAACTTTATAGACATTTGTTTTATCAATATCCAAGCAAATGGACAAAAGAAGGTCATAGTTTAATATTTAATGATTTTCTTGGAGTTAAACCTAAACGTAAAGGTAAATTTATAAAGCGTAAAAAATATAAAATTAAAAGAACAGACACTTCAGAACTTTTAAAAGCATTAGATTTACTATAATTATATAAGCAGAGCTTTTTACACTCTGCTTAAATAACAGATTTAGAATGTTGAATCATTTAGATCTAAACTAAATCCTATTGTTATATTCAATATAGAAAATTGAATCATTATTACATAATTAAATAAAGATATAAATAGTGAAAAAGGAAATATATTTATAAGTATAGATCCTTCTCCAGATTCTATACAATATTTTTTCATAGAACCCCCATCTGTTTTAACATCATGTTTAGAAAATCTTGATACCTTATTACAACAAGAGTATCCTCTCTATCTTCTTTAATTAGTGCTATGTCACAACTTTTAGGTGGTTTCATAAAAGACGCAATTTTTTTACGCATTTTACATTGACCTTTGAATTCACCTATTTTAACATCTACATCTTCAGCTTCTCCTAAAGACATTCCATTACTAGCATAAGCTCTGATAGCGTCAATCCCTACTTCTTTTGCTTGATTAACTACTAATCTTTCTAACCTATTGCCTCTTGCTTTGTTTTTGCTTGGCATATTCTTCAGCTTCCTTTCTTAATTTATTTGTATATCTTTTCATTGCAGCTTTAGCTTCATCTACAAATGTACTATGATTTTTAAAAGATTTTTGTTTTAATTCTAGTTTAAGTGATTCTATTTCTTCTTCTAAACCTTTAGAATAAAGTTTCATCATAGAAAACTCTCTATATAAATCATCATATTTTTTATTTGCATTTTTTATTTCTACTAAAGCTGCCTCTAATTGCTTTTCCACTTATTCTCCTTTTATTTTTTTATTAGCCTCTAATATTTCTTTTTGATATTCATGAAAATCTTTAGCATCTTTTTTATATTCAATATATTGTTTTAAAGCATTGCCAATATTATCAATCATTTCTATTGCTATATTATTAACTCTAGTTAAAGCTTCTACTTTTGCAACTATTTCTTTATTTGTAGGTTTCTTTTTTTCCATATTACAAACCCATTCTATCTAAAACACGTTGCAAATCTTTTTGCATTTCTATAACATTGTTAAATAAGTGTTCTAAATCTTTTTCTAATAATGATAACCTAGTATCTAGACCATTATTGCTTTTAGAATATGTTTCTTTTTTAGTTTCTTTTGCCATTATTACTCCTTTTCTCTTATTATTTTCCATTCGCCTTGTCTTATTATCTCTTGATAAAGTTTTTCTTTAACTTGTTCTGAATCTAACTCTCCATCTTCCCAAAGATCTTCGTCTGGTATTGTTTCATATTGGACTGCACTTGGTTGTCCTAGCATATTTAATTTAATGTATGTACTCATTTTTCTCCTTATCATTTATCATTCCCCATAATATACATAAATATACTATAGCGTCAGTTAATCTTCCTCTTACATTTTCTCTTTGTGATACGTGTCCTCTAAGATATGAAGCAATGCCATCTATATGTTTCATTAAATATATCCACAATATCATTTCTTTGCTTTGTTCTGTTTGATTAGCTATTCTTTCAAAATTAGCAAACACATTATTTTCATTCATAGCATATTCCTTTTGACCTTCAGTATGAATTTTTTTTACTTGAGAAAATATTATACCAATTGTATCTAACATTTCTTTATGTTTCATTATTTCTCCTTGTTATATAAACCTACACTTTTTCCTCGGCTTGACTTCTAGAAACAATGCCTCCCACCATCACCTCGGTTTATAGTTTTATTTAAGATGCAGCCATTATTAAACCATCTGTAATAATAGCATTCTGATTATATGAAGCTAATGTAGGTTTTTCTTTATGCCACAATATATCTGTAGCAGAATTAAGTAAACCCCAGCCATTAGTTTCAGAATAATAGTCACCTTCAGGATCAAGAAATCGATCTGTAATCTCACCCCATACTCCTGTTGGAACTTCTTTTAAGAAATCATGTCTTATATTTCCAAGTTTCTTAGAAGTTATTTTCATATTATTTAAAGCTGCAATACCTTCTACCATTTGATTTAGTCCTTTATTATTTCCATCTTGAGAACCATTTATCACATGTACCATAGCTTCTAATTGTTCATTCCAATTCTCAGAACCAGGTGAATGCTTAAATCTATGGTTTTGTAGATGTAATTTACTCATCATACCATTTAGACATACAAGTCTATATAGCATTAATGAAAATCCAAATGATCTAGACCCATCATAACTATTCCAGAATTGAATACCTAAATTAAGGTCTCCAATTTCCTTTTCTTTAGTTTGTAATGTATCTTCAGCCTTATATGATAACATATAGTTTTTACCGTTAAAGAACTCTTTATCTACTTTAAAGTCTATTGCAGCACTATCTACTATATCATCAGCAATATCTTTTACTTCTTGATTAGGTAATAACATATAGTTTTGACCTACTACTCCAGCTTCTTTCCATCCTTTTTCTTCATCTAATCTTTGAACAGCAAAGGCAGCTGATTTAATTCCATTAAAATCTAATGGAACCTTCCTTATCTCTTGATATGGATTCATATTTTTCTCCTTTTAAGTTTAATTTTATGAGAGCCTCACATATTCCTTCGCCTTATTACAAAAACTCTTACAATACATACCTTTCGGTATCCTTATCGCCTGCGTAGGCTTTACATTGTAATCAGGACTTACAGGACCAGTTATTGGCTCTCAATTATTTATCCAATTAATGCATTATTTACAGGTAAGTGTACATCTAAGTTTTCTCTTTCTCTATTAGCTGTACATTCTAAATGCAATGATTTTATAAGATTGTTTTCATCTTTAAATGGTGTTAATGATAATACTTTATTTGCATTGTATGCTACTCTAAATGAACCTTTAGATGAGGCTATATTCATACCTTCATTAAAAGCACTTTTTGTTATTTCTGATACAGCAAATACTATAATATTATTTTGTACTGCTAACTCCATTAAAGCTTGTGACACTTCTTCTACTTTCATATTATTATCTGTTTTTTTACTTTTAAACAAACCCATGTGATCTACTACAACAATTTCAGGTTTCTGTGGTAACATCATAATACGTTTATTTATTTCATGAGGATAACAGCTGCTATAGTCAACAGTTAGCCAATCAAAATCTTTGCTTATACCGTTAGCATATTTGCTGTAATACTCTATTAGTTCTTCTTCAGACCATTTATTATCTATCATTACAAACCTCATCCACATTTGTCTAGGACTCATTTCCATTTCCATAAAATATGTCGTTCTTTTGAATCTTGTAATAAGATTTTGCAACAACATAGTTTTCATAGATTTAGGTGGTGCTTGTAATATTACTACTTCACCAGGATACACAGGAAACTTTTGCCCATATGGTTCTCCTATATCTATAGGGTTATGATTTCTATTTAAGAATTCTACTAATTCTTTTTCCATAGTTTCAGCATCCATAGTATTTTGTGAAGCTTTTGATTTATATAGTCTACAAGTAGATTGACAATGTTTATCCATATGAACATCATTACACCCATAGTTATAACCATTACCATTATGACCTTCATAGCAATCAGTAACTATTTTATCCATTTCTTTTTTACTAAAAGGATGACTATCAATGTCAACTCTTTGACGCCAATCTTCCATAACTAATCTTACAATATGTTCTGGATAACGCCACCTTAGAAATGCACCTACTCTTAATGCTATTTGATGTCTAGATCCTTGAGCTGTTCCTTCCATCATTTTTTGTATACAAGGATACCAAACAGGATCTGGGTTTTTACCAAGAGAAACTTTCTCAAATGTTTTATCACTTGCTATAGTTTTTCTTTCTAATACATCAAACACTGGTTCGCATTCTAATGCTACCCATTCATTTATTGTCCTTGTATTTTGTGCTATTTCTTGTATTTTTTCAATAGTCCAATGCAACTCTCCATTTTTTAATGGTACTTTCCATAATTTGGATTTGCTGTTTAATGTATTTACAACTCTAATTATTCTAGTTTTATCTGAAACAGAAGAATCTGCGTAGTCATAAATACCTTTAGATTTAAGTTCATCTTTTACTTTTAAATGTAAATCTGGACAAGGTTTCCATCTAAATGCTTCACCTGGTATTCCTAAATGAAATCCTGTGCCTGAAAAGTATACTCTATATGGAATACACATATCATCTAATAGAATAGATAATCCTATTGCTTTTTCTTGAGCATTGTTAGGATTAGTTCCATCAACATCTAATATGAATTCATCTGGCATATATAATATTCCATCATATCCAGACAAGGTTTCTTTTTCTTTTACAAAGTCTATTACATGTTTATCATAATCCCATAAAGACATAAATGTATCTTGAGCCATACCTGCATATTTTTCTATATCATGTACATCGCCAAAATGATGTCTATTTGCTAATCCAAATGCATATTCTTTTATCATATTTTCTCCTTAGAATTGAATTTCTTGCAAATGCCATACTTGTTGTCTGTTTTTTCTATCAAGTTTTTTAACTTTTATAACACCATCTGTTCGCATTCTTCTAAACTCTCTAGTATATGTTTCTGTACTACCTAAGAATTTTCCAAAATTATTTTTACCAGTATATGATAACTGTTGTATATCTGATGTTTTAAATGTAGATAATCCTGATTTTGATAGATTAACTAGATTTTTCACAATATGTTCTCTTACAGTCATTATTTCTCCTTTAGTTTTTTTAATATAAATTCTTGATTATTTTTAGGGTATCTACCTGTAGGTCCACCTGTTTTATAAACAGGATACAATCCATCAGTTTTTGATATAAACAAAGGACAGTCGTCTACCCAATAACCACGTTTCATTTCTGTTAATACAGCGCAATATTTTTTATTTCGTTTAAATACCATTTTTCTCCTTTTATAATCTGACACACCCGTGTTGCACTACCCGCATCTCTAAAGATTCCCAGCAGACTATTGTTTATAGAGGCATACTATCAGCAACTTCATTTAATGTAGAAGTAGCCATTGAATTACCTTTATTTAATTTAGTACAACGATCTTCAACACCTTTCTTAATACTGTCAACATCTTTTTGAGTGTAAGATAAATGCTCACCTTCATGGACTACAGGAGCTATATCATCGAATACTCTAGTATAGTTATTTCCAGTTTTAGTTTCTTTGTAAAGAAAAGTATTTATTGTTTTACCAATAAGACCTTTTGGATCATCATCATATTGAATCAATGGATGTTTACCGTTAGGATCTTTCAACACACCAACAATACCTGCATTAGCATATTTAAATATATTTGCTAATTTAAACTCTTCGTTTGTTGTTTTGTTTGTTGCTTCGTAAACTCTAAGATTGTGATTATCAGGATAATCTTCAAACCATATATCTATGTATTGTTTACTAACATTATTTCCTGTATAGGTGCCATATTCTGCTTTTCTAATTGTGCATTCATGCCATCCTTCAGAAAATTTACCACCACCACCATTGGTAGTAGCTGACATTGTTTTTATTGCCATACTATCTCCTTTATTGTTTTATTGCTCTATTGCCATCGTCATCAGCTTCTACAGATATACCTAACATTGCTGATAAACCATATCTTCTACCATATGTGATTGAAGAACCTACTGCTTGGGCATCTTTTTTTCCACCAATAGGCATTCTTATTTCACTTTTAATCCATTCTCCAGAATTATGCACAAGCATAGTTGTTATATAGAATCCATTAGAATCTGTACAATATCTATTACCTTGTGTTACAGCTAATCCATTTTTCATAAGCTCTGGTCTTATAGCTATTAATATATCATTAATATCTGCATAACTAGAATTATAAAAAGGATTAGTTTTTCCTTTTCCTACTGAATTTAAACCACCTTGAAACGCAACCAATGCTTTTATTAGTTCTGTTATACTAGATGATTTCCATTCATCATTTCTTCTTTCTTTACTAATTTTAGGGCTAGTATTCCCTGTGGAATTACTTACATTTTCCATTTATTCTCCTTTTTTGTGGGGGTTATAATTTACTTAAAGCGGACAAATATTACAAGTTATTTAATGCAGCCAATGCAACTGTAACCCTCAATACGATAAATCGTTTTGTGTTGGCTGAGCATATAGATTCACCTTAAGTTAAAGACTGTCTGCGATCTATATACTTAGTTAATACAGCGCCATACAGGTTCTCTTAGAGTTCGAGCGACTCCGTGACTGACATGGCTACATTAAATTGATCTAATGTATGTCCCTTGCCTAATTGTTAAAGGTATTAAGCTAGCCTTAGGCCCGTCATTTACATCAGATTCATTTTTTTCTTTACAACTCTTCTATTACTCGCCATCCATGATTTAGGTTTCATTTCTTTAAACCAATCCTGAACAGTAGGTATAAAACCAAGGTCTTCTCTTATATGTTGTTCTGCTATCGATCTTACAGCAATCCATTTATTATCTGAATTACAAATCGTAACTCCGAATTTATCCTCACATTGTTTTATACCTAAAGTATGATGTCTTAAAGCTCTATGTCGTACATCTCCATAATAATCTTTTGATTTATCAAACCATTGATGTATTTCAACATAGTCTTCTTCTATTCCACCAAAATATTTAACACTAGATTTACAATGATTAAACGCTTTCATTAACCTACATCCTTATAATTTCTCACAGGATCACTACCATCTAATTTGTAAGTTTCTTTAGCTTCATATTGACCATAATAATTTTGGTAGCCATCAACTTCTATTTGATTTGATTTTAGATGCCATATAACATCACCAGAACCACCTTCATTATTATACCAATCATAACTGATTAAATCAGCTAATACCCAATGCAAATCATCATCATGACCGAGATCAACTTTAGGATTAAGTTTTAACCAAGTATTATATAAATCTAATAATTCTTTTTGGTATCTTTTCCCTTCATCAATCTTATCTTTATAACAAATATCAGGACTAGAATGATCAGTTCTTTCTTTAAATTCATCACCTTTGAATCCTTCAGTAAGATATGCATCTCCACAATCACCAGAGCCTTCATAACTAACAAGCAAATGAGTAAATCCTCTATCTAATAAGAATGTTCCAAATCCTTTTAGATAGATACCTTTATTTATTTTTTTTATTGTTTCATTATGTCTGGTTGCTTTCCAATATTCATTCCAATTATCTTTAGTGCTTATTTTAGTAGTATCTATAAAGTCAGTTCTTAATTGATTTTCTAATTTCATATTATTTTTTACTCTCCTTATTATCTTTTAGTATTCTTTCTATTCTAGTCATGATTCTATCACCTAGTTTATCATTTTTTTTTGTAATAGCAATATAAGTATAAACATCTTTTAATATTTCTAATACATCTCTAGCATCTCTAAAATGAACTCCCATTATGTATTCTCCTTATCTTTATCTTTGTAATACATTATTCTTTTACCACCGTCTTTATCAAACTCAACTTCAATAGACCATCTATTTTTATATTCTGATGTTAATTCATTTATAGATTTTAATTTATTATGTCTTGCTAAATAACCTTGATCATAAGCTTGTTTAATTGCTATACATTCTTTTATATCTGGAATATTATCATAGCCATAACCAAGTTCATAACCACAATGATTTAGCCAATCTTCTGCAAATTCTGCCATTTTACCCATATTTACCTCTTTCTAAAACCCAAGTTAATGCTTCAATCCAGCCTTTATTTATAAATTCCTCTGGATAATCAGCAGTTTCTGAGTTTTCTAATGCTTCTTGATTTAATTCAATTTCTTTTTTACACTCTATGATTTCATTTTTCGCCTTCATTCTACTAATCCTTCATTTACTGATAATACAGGATAAGTATCTGAACCGTCTTTACTNGCTACACCCATTGCACCACCATCATTACCTTCATCATCTCTCATTGGATATAACCATTTACCATCATCTAACAACATAGCCATTGGTCTATTATACCACATAGATTCTTCAGCTTCTTTGCTGCTAAAATATTCTACTTTTACTATTTTACGACCTATTAATTCATTAGCAACATATTTAGTCCAATACTCAGTACATTGTTTTGGATCACTTAAATCATATTTATCTGAATTTATTTTATCTTTTTTCACTGTTTTNTCTCCTATGTTTATATTTATTAATGATATATGTAATAAAGGGGCTTTCTATTGGTATTGATTGACACATCTACCCCTNTATACTCCGACAATAATTGACATTACATTTATTTCTAAACATTATATTGTCTATTTTATTCTTCTCAAATGAAGAACAAACTTTGGGGCGATCCATTTTGTTACTTCGAGCCTTGTTGATTGGTCATCTATGTCGTCCCCCGTGTGTATTGAAAATAACTACCGTTACCATAGAGGCGCTAGCGGGTCGTCCAGGTATTTTCCACACATCACCCATGCACGTTGAGCTTAAGTTTTTTATTAATTTTTATTAGAAAAGCTACCATAATTACTCTCAGGATCCATAGCGGTCTTCCATGCTTTTTGAGTTATTATTTAACCTCCACCTAAATGTAGACCAGCATTATAACCTCACTTTTCTAAATTATTGAAGATAGGACAGATTACCCTTTCGGAGTTGTCCACTAAATGGCTTTTTGCGTATCCTGCTAACACCTATCTTCTATGTATTATATCACTAGATAGGCTAGCACCAATCAATAATACACATTTTCTCATTTACACAATTTTTGGTATACATTGTCTTTTTAAATAGAGGTTTTACCACCTCAGATCCCGTGACACGTAAATGAACCCGACCTTGCGTATACCAGACAAGACTTCGGTAAGCAATAGTCTTTCGACTATGTATAAATTACTTAGATAAATATTTTTTTATATTATCAAGCTGATGAAAGATATGATCTTCGGGTTTATCTGTTTCTTCCCAATGATTTTTTTCCATTTGCCAGTACATGTCTACCAGCTGATTCAAACTATATTTTAATCTATTTATTTTTCTAAGATCTCTTACCATATGTTTTGTGGTAATTTTACCCATTATTCCTCCAAACTAGTGTGTGGTGTAGTAAAGAAGGATATATCCACACATGTTTATATATTACATAACAACAACATTATAGATTAATTGGTCTATTATTGTTATTGCAGTTTTTACTACTTACATTATCTAAATTACTCTCTCTTTTATACTTGCAATCCAATTGATCATTACTAAATATAAAATCATTTTCTAATAGTTAATGTATATCCTGTTTGCCTTGATTACATAGCCTACTGACCATTAGTGTAGGTACCCTCAAATGCAGCTCAAACCGTCTATTAAGACAAACTATTAAGAGTACGCTAATACTCTATAATTACTATCCAACAAAACCTTCTTCTGTTTCTGAAACATTGTTTCCATCTTCATCTATTCTAACAATCCTAGCAATACCTTCATATGGATCTGGTTCATCATGATCAACAAAACTTTTTTCATACTTTACTCTACCAATTCTTCTATGCAATGCTTCTACATGTTCTTTCATGATTCTTTCAAATGCTTCAGATATAACTTCATATTCTAATGTTTTTAATACTTTTGCTTTCTTATGTATATCTTCGTTTTCATATTTTTCTTTTAATTCTACAATAATATTTCTTTGCTTTTTGATATATGATATTAAATCAATAACTGTATTGCTTTGTAATATTGTTGTATCTAACCGTAATTTCAATTTATCTTTTAGGTTCATTTTATCTCCTTAATTATTATTTAAATTTTAGTCAAGAGCTGGATTTATGTTAGTGCGGAACTAAAGGTCGCAGCTCTCAACTTTTGGGCTTACCAGTCAAATCTTTTTAATTGACATTTTATCTAAATCCTCTATAACACTGGCTACTTCTGGATCTTCTTGCCTTACATCTTTTATATAGTTAGATTTAGCTACTTTAGACCAGTCTACACCCCAAGACATACATAACACTTTATTTATTGACATGATGATACTCCCGTTTTATTTTAGAAAATTTCAGAACTGACGGGATTCCATACCCGTGACCTCCAAGCTATGAACTTGGTGAGCCTTAGAGGTAATTACTCCTCAATGGTTACTGCTCTACAGTTCGTTACCACGGTAGACTATTGTTCAATTCTATCCGTTCCGTTTATACACGTCTGTATAAATTTATAAATTTTTATGAGACCATATCACAAGGAGTGATGCATTGGTGAATTTCACTTGAATATGGTTGGATTGCAAGACAATAGTTATTTTGTTATAATAACATTAGGTATCTTAGCTTTTTTTAGTTCCTTTACAAAAGATACCTTTAGACCTGTACATTTACTGCAATTACATCTTATAGCATGTATATTTCTTTTAACAAAACTATGATCATCAGGTGCAATTAGAATATTATCTTTTATAATACTATCTTCTAAAACTCCTGGATGTATAACTATAGGTTCGTTTAACACAGGGCATTGTACTTTTATATATGCTTTATCACTATCATCTATTATTCTGTAGTCCATTATAACTCCTTTTGTTTGTTAATAAACTCATAATAAATCTTTAGTATGGCAGCATAGATATAAATATCAACGGGTTCATTAATCCCATTATACACCACCATACTGGTCGCCAGTAGAGCTTGTAGCTCATCGAAATTATAAGACATAAATATTATGTAGTCTCCATTTATGCAGCAAGCTGCCCCTAATTGACGAGGTTAGGTAGTGAGAGTCACTCTTAGACTATTACGCAAGCGTAACTAATATCTATGCCTTAGTTTTTGTAGCGGAGGTTAGAATCGAACTAACAAACTTGTGGTTATGAGCCACACTAGGCTACCAAGCCTGCTCTCCGCATTTGATACATACTATCTTATGTTAAGTATAAGTTGGTATATATATGTTATGTGTGTGATAAGGGGAAAGACTATGCAATCCCCATCACAATACTACTATTATATCCAATCAAGACCCATACCTACTGCTTCTTCTGCTTTATTGATCACTTCTATTTGTGTCTTAATATGTTCACCTACTTTGCTGTATTCTTCTTTATCTTTATCATTATCAGCACTTATTGACATTCTAATACATTTAGCTACACATAATGTTAGCTGTGTATTAACATTCTTTCTTTTCTTATTTCTATTACGAATAGTTCTATCATGCTTAAGAGTTTCGCCTTCATTAATAAGACTTTTCCCCACTGCCTGTAATTCTGCAGGAGTTTCGCAATCCTTAACTTCTTTTGTAAATAATAAACTCATTATTATCTCCTATATTAATTAACAATTAAAAATCTATAAAAAATTAAATCATTTATAACGTAAAAACGATAGTGAAAACTCCACCGATAGGGGGTACTAATATATATAAGGTCACATACCAAAATGCTATAATTTTTAAAACCTTCTTGTTTTTTACATTTGTTGTATTATATATTTCAATATCGGTAGTTAATTTTATTTAACTATCAGCCTTTAAGTACACTTGCAATAGTTCTGCTTAGAGGTTCAGAAGTTGGGTTGCTCTCCAAATAGGATAAAGAGTTTGTCCCCAATAACCGATAAAAATTGCTTTAATATAAACTTTAGTAAGGGAGATAATGACTGGCTAAAGGGAAATTTAAGGTTAAAATCTTAAAAATAAATCTTTGGTTTATACAGGGATTAGTCTATCCAGGAGTTAATATGAATGACAAGAAAATAAAGAAATATATATTAAAGATGATATGGGATATGAACAAAGATGAGTTAATGCATTTATCGGAAGAATTTAGTGATTTAGATAAATTAAATTTTGAAATTGATGGTGAAATAATTGCAGCACCTGAAGGAATGATAGAGTATCTAGTAGATACCGATCAGATATTAGGAATAACTTAGATAATCCAATACCTTGGCAGGTATTGGCTATATAAATGAGATACTATAAAGTAAACAAAATAGAACATACTGTATTTGATTCTTTAGATGAAGTGCCTTTAGAGATTAATTATCTCGAGGATTGGAGGGATGGTCACATAAGTGATTGGGTTAAAGCATCTGATGGTTGTATTATTCAGATCTTAAGAGAAGGTACTATGATGAAACCTAAGGGAAAAGTAAGGTCTGTTAGATATATAGGCACTTGCACTGGTACTTTTATAGTATCTAAATCTACTAAGATGGATACTTCTAAGCGTATCAATATATATAGCTTAGGTGGCAATATAGATAGAGATGAAAGAATAGAAGCAAGAGACAAGCTATCTACTAAAGAAGAATTGTTTGTCCAGTATTTAGCATCTGGAATGGATGCTCGCATGGCGTATCTAAAGGCATTTCCGACAAATGACCCGCACTATGCAGGATTGCGTGCTGGACAATTAGTTAAAACAACAAGGGTAAAAACTGCTATGAAAGAAGAATTAAAGCCTGTTTTAGAAGAAATAGGTATAGATGAAAAATCAATATTAGAAGGTATATTTAATATAGCATTATCATCAGGTAAAGATGATACTAAATTAAAAGCTTTATTTAAACTTGCTGATATTATGGATATGGAAGATAAAAATAAAACTCAAGTTACACAATTAACAGGGGCTGTATTCCAAGGATTTGACAGCAAACAATTAGATAAAGCAAAAAGACCTAAAGAAATAAAGGAAATAATAAATGAATGAACATAAACCTATAACTATTAAATATAAAACGCCAAATAAAGACATCGAGAAATCTTTAAATATGTTAGAAGAAAAAATGTTAAATGCTCCATCGGGTATGATGCCTAGTGTATATGATTCTACAGCATATGAAATGTCACAAAATTTATTTTACTTACCAGTTGAATTAAAAACAAACGAACAAACAGAAGCAGTACAAAGATTTTTAAGTAAAGCAAATTATTACACAGGTGAGATAGATGGTTTTTATGGAAATCAAACTAAAGCAGCTATTAATAAATACACTAACGATCATGTTAATGAGCATGCTTGGAATAAAATGAAAGGTTCTAGTGCTATGCTTAATAAAGCTAGTATGATGTTTGATAAAGTAAAAAGTTTTATGAAAGATTAATTTGTTTAATAAAATAATTTTATGTATTCTATAAACTAATTATAGGAGTTTTTTTGGCAAACATAAATTCTAAAAATGTATCGCAAGCTGAAGATGACCTTAGATTAGCTTACGAAGATTTAATAACTTTTGGTAAACTATTTTTACCAGAAGATTTTATGAGATCAGAAACTCCCTTTTTTCATTATGAGGTAGCTGATGCCTGTAATAATTTAAACTATAGACAATTAGCAGTTGTGTTGCCTAGAGGTCATGGTAAAACAGTTTTAACAAAATGCAACATACTTCATGATTTTGTTTTTTCAAAAGATGATCCTTTGTTTTATGGATGGGTAGCTGCATCAAGTAAAATTTCTGTACCTAATCTTGATTATATTAAATATCATTTAGAATTTAATGATAAATTAAAATATTATTTTGGAGATTTAAAAGGAAGGAAATGGACTGAAGATGATATTGAACTTAAAAATGGTTGCAAACTTATTAGTAAGTCTAATTTGTCTGGTATTAGGGGTGGTGCTAAGTTGCATAAGCGTTACGATCTTATTGTTCTTGACGATTTTGAAGATGAGAACAACACGGTCACGCCAGAAAGTCGAGCAAAAATCTCTAACCTTGTTACAGCTGTTGTATTCCCTGCGCTTGAACCAAAAACAGGAAGACTAAGAATTAATGGAACTCCTGTACATTTTGATGCATTTATTCAAAAAATTTTAATTGGTCACGAACAAGCAATAAAAGAAAAAAAAGATTATAGTTGGAAAGTAATAACATATAAAGCTTTACAAGAAGATGGAACGCCTCTATGGCCCTCATGGTTTGGTCATAAAGAAATGCAAAGGAAGAAAAAGTTTTATCAAGATAGTGGAACTCCACAAAAATTCTATCAAGAATATATGATGGAAGTCCAGAGTGAAGAAGATTCTATTTTCACTAGAGATCATGTTAAATACTGGGAAGGTCAATTTAATAAAGATAATGATAATTTATTTGTTATACCTAGTGGAGATGATCCAAAACCTTGTAATGTTTTTGTAGGAGTAGACCCAGCTACAGATTCAGCTAGAAGAAATTCTGATTTTAGTGTTATTGTAGCTGTAGCAGTTACTCCAGATAATAATTTATATGTTCTTGATTATATAAGAAATAGAACATTNCCTGTATTAGGAGTTCCTGGTTCAGGTCAAAANGGAATTGTAGATTATATATTTCAATATGCTAAAATTTATAATCCAACGCTTTTTACTATAGAAGATACATCTATGTCAAAGCCTATATTTCAAGCTTTAAGAGCTGAGATGCAAAGAAGAAATGAGTTTATTATACCATTTAAAGAAGAAAAACCAGGAACAAGAATGAGTAAACGAGATAGAATACAAGAAATATTAGCTCAAAGATTTGCAGTAGGACAAGTACATATTAAAAAATCGCAATACGATTTGCACAGAGAGATAATGACATTTGGACCTCGTATGGCTCATGATGACACAATAGATGCATTAGCATACGCATGTAAATACGCACATCCTCCTCAAGGAATGAAAAAAAATAAAGGAGAATGGCATAAACAAAAACCCAAAGCAAAGAATTGGGTTGTAGCATAAGGAGAATTATGGCTAAGTTTGGAAGAAGATCAAAAGAAAATTTAGCAACTTGTGATAAAAAATTACAAGATGTTTTAAACGAAGTAATAAAACACGTTGATTGCAGTGTAATAGAAGGACATAGAAGTGCAGAAAGACAAGATAAACTATTTGATGAAGGTAAAACAAAAGTTAAGTACCCAAATGGTCGTCACAATGCTAATCCAAGCAGGGCTGTGGATGTGGTTCCTTATCCTGTTGATTGGAATGATAGGGAGCGTTTTCATTTATTTGCAGGATTTGTTTTAGGTATAGCGCAATCAATGGGTATAAAATTACGCTGGGGTGGTGATTGGAATATGAACTTTGAAGTTGATGATAATAAGTTTGATGATTTCCCACATTTTGAACTGAAAGGATAATACTATGAGTAAAGTTGGTAAAAAAGTAGGATGGACATTTGGTGGTAAAAGATACTTTGGTACTTTTATTAGAGAAACTAAAGATAAAATATTTGCTAGAACTACAAATGGTAAAATAAAAAAAATTATTAAAAGAAAAAGAAGAAAATAATTAAGGAACTATAAATGGCTAAAACAAAAAAAGCTAATAACGTAAGACAATTATTTGATCTTGCTAACAATTGGACAAGAAAACAATGGGAAATGACAAATCAAAAAGGATATGATTTTTCTCATGATGAACAAATAAGTAGAGAAGAACGAGATGCATTAGAAGCTCAAGGAATGCCTACTTTTACAATTAATAGAATTTTACCTGTAGTAGAAATGTTAAATTTTTATGCTACAGCAAATAATCCTAGATGGCAAGCAATTGCATCAGAAGGAAGTGATACAGATGTAGCTGCAGTTATATCTGATTTGAGTGATTATATTTGGAATAGATCTAATGGTTCTACTTTATATAATAATGCTATAAACGATTCTATTACTAAAGGTGTAGGATACATGTTAGTTACAGTAGATCAAGATGCTGATAACGGTATGGGTGAAGTTAAATTAGAACAACCTGAACCTTTTGATATTTATGTAGATCCTAAATCTAGAGATATGCTTTTTTCAGATGCAGCCTTTATATTAATAAGAAAAATATTACCAAGAAATCATTTATTAAAATTATTCCCAGACAGTAAAAGAAAAATTATGCAATCTAGTAGTAATGAAAATGTAGATAATACTTTTTCTAAAAGAGCTATGGGAGATAGTGAACAAAAACTTTTTGCTTACAATGATAGTAATGAACAAACATCTATGGGTATTACAGCAGAAGGAGAGACTGATGTATTATGTGAATACTTTGAGCTTTATGAAAAAATTAAAGTTTCTTATGTTAGTTTGTTTTACAGAATACCTCCTAATGAAGAAGAGTTAAAATTAATACAAGAACAAGCAAATGTCCAAGTTATGGAAATGCAAAAAGAATTAGAAGTTCAAATGCAAGAACAAGTATTACAAATGCAAAAAGCTGTGCAAAGTGGAAGCATGTTACAAGAAAGATATAATTTGGAATTAGAAAAAGCGCAAAAATTGATGAAAGCTCAGTTAGAAACATTTGCACAAGAATCTATGAGCAAATTACAAGCACAAGCTTCTAAAATAGAAAATCAAATTTTAACAGAAAAAGAATATAATGTACTTGCTAAAGATCCTCTTGTACAACAAAATATTGTAGATAAAGTACAATTTTACAATAGTAGAATTAGACAAACATGCTTAGTTGGTGATAAATTAATATATGAAAGAGTGTTACCTGATAGCATTACAGAATATCCTTTAGTTCCATTTCATTATAAATGGACGGGTACTCCATATCCTATAAGTGCAGTAGCACCTTTAATTGGAAAACAACAAGAAATTAATAAAGCTCATCAAATAATGGTTCACAATGCATCCCTTGGTAGTAGTTTAAGATGGATGTATGAAGAAGGATCTATTGATGCTGAGACTTGGGAAAAATATTCTTCTAGTCCAGGAGCATTATTACCAATAAGACCTGGCGTAGAAAGACCTACACCAGTAATGCCTGCACCTTTATCAAATGCTTTTTTCCAAATAGTGCAACAAGGTAAAAGTGATATGGAATATTTAGCAGGTATATATAGTTCTATGATGGGAGACTCTGGTGGAGCTAGTGAAACTTATAGAGGTATGTTAGCTTTAGATGAATATGGAACAAGAAGAATAAAACAATGGATGAACACATCTATTGAACCTGCATTAAAACAGTTAGGTAATTTAGTAATTCAATTTTCACAAGCAACATACACAGCTAATAAAAGATTTAGAATTATACAGCCTAGTGCTATACAAGAAAACAAAGTTAGAGAAATTAATATTCCTATTTACAATGATATGGGAGAAGCAATTGGTAAATCTATGGATATAAATTCTATAAAATTTGATGTAAGAATTATTTCTGGCTCTACTTTACCTGTAAATAGATGGGCATATTTAGAAGAATTAAAACAATTAATGCAAATGGGAGTTGTAGATGATATAGCTGTTTTAGCTGAAACAGATATTAAAAATAAAGAAAATATAGTTAAAAGAAAATCTATGTATTCTCAATTGCAATCACAAATACAGCAACTATCAAATGCTATAAAAGATAAAGATGGAGCTATTGAAACTCTTGAAAGACAATTAGTACAAGCTGGTATTAAACATAAAGTTATGCAAGCTGATGTTGAAATAAATAAAAAGAAAGAAGAAGTTAAAGCTGGAATGAAAAAACAATTTATTGAAACAGAAGGTAAACAAAAACTTTTACGTAATGTTTTACAGAATAATGCAAATACAACTGTAGAGCGTTCAAGAGATGTTGTGAAAAATTTTAAAAAAGACTTGGAAAACAGGTCTAATCAAGAATAATATACAGATATATAAAGCTAAGCCAAAATAAGGAGAATAAAATGGCAAACAACGAAACACCTGGAAGTAACCCTGAAATAGGTATGTCTTCAGACTCATTAGATTCTTTAGANCAAACCAATGAAGGCTCTTCTAGTTTTTTCTCTCAATTAGAGAATGAAGTTAATGGCGGTATAATAGATAACCCTGAGGTAACCCAGGATCAAAATAGTGGCACCCAAGCGGCAACCCACACAGAAAAAGATACTGGCTCCAAAATGCAAGAGCAGTCTGCTGACAGCACAGATTGGGCAAAACGATACAAAGATAGTAGTCGTGAAGCTGTTAAGTGGAGAGACAAGTATAAACAAGTTGAACAGTTTGTACCTGTGCTTGACGCAATGAAAAACGATAGCGGATTAGTAGAACACGTTCGTGATTATTTAACTGGTGGTGGAGAGCCTTCTCAATCTATACAAGAAAAGTTAGGATTAGATGAAGACTTTATATTTGACCAACAAGAAGCAATGCAAAATCCAGATTCAGATAGTGCAAAATTAATGAATGCTCATGTAGATGGACTAGTTCAGCAAAGAGTAAATAATATGCTTGCAAAAGAAAAAGAAAGAGCATACGCATCTCAAGTTGCTAGAGAAAGAAAAGAAGCTGAAATTGATTTTAAACAAAGAAACAATATGTCTGATGAAGAATTTGCAGAGTTTAAAGAGCAGGCTAAATCTCATAAAATGACATTTGATGATATTCATTATTTGTTAAATAAAGATAAAACTGCTAAAAATGTTGCTCAAAACACTAAGCAAGAAATGCTTAATCAGATGAAAAATGTGCGTTCTATTCCTACTTCTGCTTCAGGAGCCAATAGTCAAAAAGTAAATAAAAGCGAAGATAGAGAAATCTTTGAAAATATTTTAGGATTTGACGGTGGCGTTGATAACCTGTTTGGGTAGACGTACAATTAATTGAAATTTATGTCTGTCTAAACTTAAAATATAACTAAGGAGATAGACAAATGTCTGATATAAATAGTGTAACTGGAAGTAATTATACTTCTGGTTCTATTGAAAGAGGCGAATCTTCAGTAACGCTAAATACTGGTGCTTTACGTAGAAAATATAATTTCGGCGATATGGTATCTGAATTAGCATTAGCTCAAGATCCGTTCTTTCGATTCGTAAGTATGGTGGCTAAAAAGCCAACTGATGACCCATCTTTCAAATTTACTGAAAAAAGATCATCATACACAAAAAGATACGCATATATAGCTGATTATAGTACAAGTGGTGCAGCTGTTCCTGCTACAGCAGTAGAAACAGATGCAGGATTAAGTCCAGCAGTAGGAGATGTGTACTCTTTTGGAATGTTCACAGATTACAATAACAATGGTAATAACCAAAACATCTATGGTCAAGTAATATCTTATGGTGAAGGTGTTGAAGGCACACAGCCTTTATTCTTCATCCCAGGACAAATCATAAAAGTTCCACATGCTTCTAACAATGCTAATGGTGTTGCTGGTACAGTGTCTGGACACACTTTATGGAAAATTAATTCTGTAGATCTTAGTAGTCAAGGACCTAATTCAACAGCTAGTGCAACAGTAAACAAAGCAATTATTAATGCTACATGTTTAAAAGCTGCAAGTTCTGTACAGTTTTGTTCAGCAACAAGTGTAGATAAAACTGATGATAGTGGTGCTGGTTTAGGATATGATGCAACTGTTTCATCAACAGCTAAATCACAAGAAGTATTAGAACCTTACAAATGCTATGTAGTTGGTACTGCATTTGCTGCTGGTTCTGGTTATCCTGAGACATGGCAAGATCAACCTTATAGTACAGGTCATGGTCAAACTCAAATATTCAAAACATCTTGTGTTATGAATAATACTGATAGAGCTACAGTTCTTAAGTATGAAGGTAATGAGTGGGCTAGAATCTGGAAAGATAAATTAATTGAACATAAGTTTGATATTGAAAATGCATTACTTTTTGGACATCAAAACTCTGCACATAATACTACTCAAGGTGCTGTAGATTTTATTTCTACTTATGGTAATACATTTAGCCTTTCATTAGCAAGCAAATCTCAAGATGCTTTCTTAGATGACATGTCTGCTTTATTAGATCCTAGGTATAACAATGCTGGTTCAACTGTATTCTTCTGTTCTACAGCAGTTTACAATTGGTTGCATAAATTATCTGGATACTTTGCTAATAATGTAGGTATGATTAAACCTGGAGCTACATCGCCTGATAGTTCTGGCAATTCATACGGTAGAGCTGATATGAGCATGGTTGGTAAGAAAAAAGTGCTTGGATTAGATGTAACAACTATTTCAACAATATATGGTGATATGAATGTTGTAAGAAATATTCACTTAGATGGTACTAATGTTAAAATGTTAGCTATTAACATGAAATATTGTGCTTATCGTCCATTAGTTGGTAATGGTATTAACAGAGACACAGGAATCTACGTGGGAGTTCAAACTTTAGAGAACTCTGGTGTCGACCGTAGAGTGGATCAAATTTTAACAGAAGCGGGAATGGAATGGTGTTGTCCTGAAACTCACGCTATCTGGTCATAAGGAGGTACATTATGGGAATTCCACAATATGGATTAGAAAGTAATGGTCATGGTCTTGGACTTGATAAAAAGGTTGGTAAAGTTATCAATTGTACTGGTGGAGCAGCTGTTTCATTAAGTGCTGCAGATAGTGGTGCAATGGTTGTAATTTCAGGTGGTACTGCTGGTGCTGCTGCGTGCAACTTACCTCATATTGAAGGACAAGATGGTCTTGAATTTACTTTCTGCTTAGTAGCTGCTAATGGTACTGGCGATTTTGATATTGATGCTAAGGATGGCGTTGATTTCTTTATCGGTAGTATAGTTAGTGTTGAAGATACTAATGATGTTGGTATTGATTTCAATGGTTCAACACATGATCAATTAACTTTAGCTGCATCAAAAGGTGCTGCTGGAGACCAAATACACGTTATGTCTGCTGGTGGTAAATGGTGGGTAAAAGGTGTAACTAACGATCAAGATGGTTGGGCTGTTGGTACAGCTTCAGCTAACACTTAGAAGTTAAAAGTGTAAAATAATCTTATTTGGGGAGATTTATTTCTCCCCTTATAAGGTAAAAGGAGATTTATGGCAGATATTTTAGAAATAAAAAATATACAAGATTCTGGAAAAGGTAAAGTATTAAATACTGGTTCTATGAGAAAAGATTATGGAACAAAAAAATCAAAGAAAAATAAAAAAATTAGAATTTGTAATCACAAATATGTAGCAGGTAA
>JGI25132J35274_1000019_pt1 | contig 45979 bp, 51 predicted proteins | sample ETNvirenome_6_30_FD_35274 | JGI IMG/M metagenome (IMG submission 35274)
TATTACGACGGAAGTTCTTGGAATGCTCTGTTCTAATAAGTAGTTGTTAGTATATAAGATTTTTAGCAACTATTTATAAAAAAAAAGCATGGCAAACATTCAAATCTGGCCTGGTTCAGGATCTTTTTTCCCAGGAGACACACCTTTCGGTTTTTACGACAACGATTTAGATTTTCAAGTAGATGCTGAAAAAGTGGCTAAGTTTTGTGGTACAAGACTTGGGTATCCACTAATGGATGTAGAACTCCAAGAAGGTCAGATGTATGCATGTTTTGAAGAAGCCGTTACAACTTACGGAAACGAAGTATTTCAATACAAAATTCGAGAAAACTATCTTAACATAGAAGGAGCTTCTACCGGTAGTAACCTTAATAACAAACTTATAGATCCGGTATTAAACAGAACCATACAGATTGCTAAATCTTACGGTACAGAAGCCGGAGTGGGTGGTAATATAACAAAATATTCAGGTTCTATATCTTTAACTGCAGATGTACAAGAATATGATTTAGATGCATGGGCAACATCAGCCGGTATAGAAGGTGGTATAGAGATAAGAAAAATATTCTATGAAGCACCTCCTGCCATCTTACGTTACTTTGACCCGTATGCAGGTACAGGAACAGGCCTTCAATCTTTAATGGATGCTTTTGATTTTGGTAGCTACTCACCAGGTGTTAACTTCCTTTTGATGCCTGCATCATTTGATGTATTAAAAATACAAGCAATTGAATTTAACGATCAAATTCGTAGATCGGCTTATAGCTTTGAGGTAGTTAACAACAAGCTTAAACTATTTCCGATACCTACAGTAAGCGGTGGTTCACTTTGGTTTGAATATATCAAACTTTCAGACAAGAAAAATATATCGCCAAATGATACAGGTGGACTGGTTACAAATGTAGCTGATGTACCTTACGACAATCCTGTTTATGCTCAAATCAATAGTGTAGGCCGTCAATGGATATTTAGATACACTCTAGCATTAGCCAGAGAATTACTAGCATATGTTAGAGGAAAGTATACAACAGTTCCGGTTCCAGGTTCAGAAGCAACCCTCAACCAGGCAGATCTTCTAACAGATGCAAGATCGGAAAAAGAAGCTTTGATTACAAATTTAAGAGAGATGCTTGATCAGACATCAAGACAGGCTCAATTGGAAAGAAAAGCTAGTGAAACAGAAAATTTAAACAAGGTATTGTCAGCAGTACCTTATACAATTTATATTGGTTAATGAAGTTATTTGATATCATATCTGAAATTCAGTACAGCATGTATCAAGGTGTATGCCGTATAACTCATTCTAAAGACATCAATGTTCAAGATGTTGCAGAGTTATTTAGAGCATTACCCGGTGTTGTAACAGTAACACAGCTTTCACATGATAGTGAAAGACATACAGCTGTAATGAAAATAAAAATTTTATCAACCAAAGATGCTGCTACCGGCTTTACAGCTTTGAAAAAGAATGCTATTAAACGCATCCCAGAAGTAAAAAGACTTGAAGTTGCAGAAAAAACTATAGAAAAGAAAAAATAAATGCTATTTGGATCTAATAGAGATTTCGACTTACTGGTTAATATTAATCGTGAACTCCTGCAAGATATTATCGAACAGGAGATCGGTTATTATAAACTATCTCTAGATGATACTCAAGCAAATATATACGGAGAGGCAGTTGAAAAAGTATACTACAACCCAGTTAAATTAAACTGTCTAATCACAAGAGGAGATCAAGTAATCAATGTTGACGAATTCGGTCCTGANCTTGGACGAGANGCATCTTTTGCNTTCATAAGAGAAGATTTAGTAGATGCATCTGTNGTCCCTGAGGTGGGGGATATAGTGCTATGGCATGAAGACTACTATGAAGTAGATACAGTAAGAGAGAACCAGTTATTCTTAGGGAGAGACAAGTCTTACAACATTGCCTCGTATGCTGGCAATTTCGGTTCTTCTGTTTCTATTATTGTTGACTGTCACCTAACACGTGCAGAAAAAGTTGGTGTAACAAGAGTAAGATAAGATGGCAAATAAAAAGATACTTCCTAAGACTCAAGCACAGCTATCACAAGCTACTATTACTCCGTATCTTAATCAAGGAAAAGTTCCTTTAAGAACACCGATTAAAAGAGCTGAAAATAGATCTGTTAAAAANGATGANGTTAAACAGTTCCATNTNGGTCTTAGAGATATAGACGAAACTATAGTNTACTATTTCAATGAAGTAATTAAACCTTCAGTAGTTAGAAATGGTAAAAGATTAAATGTACCCGTACTATACGGTTCACCAGAAAGATGGGCTTCAGTACAAAAAGATGGCTTTTATAGAGATAAAAATGGTAAGATTCAAACTCCTCTTATTATGTTTAAGAGAGATAGTGTTGAAAAGAATCGCCAGCTTGGTAATAAATTAGATGCTAATCTTCCAAACAACTTTGGTATATTTAAAAAGAAGTTCTCTAAAAAGAACGTATACGATAGATTCTCAGCTTTATCCAATAGAAATGAAGTTGAAGAATACTACGGTGTTATTATACCGGATTATGTAAACATTTCATACTCTTGTGTAATCTTTACCGAATATGTAGAGCAGATGAATAAAATAGTTGAATCTATCAACTTTGCTTCTGATGCATACTGGGGAGATCCTGAGAAGTTTAAATTTAGAGCTATGATTGACTCTTATACTACAACTACAGAAATGGTACAGGGTCAAGATAGAATGATTAAAACTAACTTTACTATTAACCTTCTAGGTCATATAGTACCGGATTCTATCAATACTTCAATAGCTAATATGAATAAATTCTATTCTAAATCAGCTATCAACTTTACTTTCGAAACTGCAGGCACAGAAGAGACATTAGCAGCTTTAGCTGATACACCTGCAAGAGAGGCGAAAATTAGACAATTCGACGGACCGGGTGGTAGAACAACAATTAATCAAACAATTAATCAAACTATTATATCCGGCAGTGGTATGACAGATGCAGAAAGAGATTATGCTGCTTTAAGTATAGTAATAGATACTAANAACACTACCGATTACAATCACAGCTTTGATGTACCGAATGATAAGATTACCTTTATAGGTGTTACTATAGCAGACACACCTACCGGTTTCCCTGCTCTAACCGTAGAAGATTTCCAAGTATTTATAAACGGTCTTGGAGTAGAACCGATAGCGATTACTTCTATTGCAGAAGTATCAGGAAATACAGAGATAATATTTAACAGAGCAGAATTAGGTTACGGATTAAACAGTGAATATGAAATAACAGCAGTAGGTAAATTCGAGTATTAATGGCACAGATTTTTTGGGAACAGATACGTGATTTATTACCTTCCGGCGGAGAATACCTAACCGGAAGTCTTACTGTATCCGGTTCTTTCGGTACTACTGGCTCGATATACTATAACGGACAGCTGTTAGAAGATTTTGTAGATGCAAGAGCTTTATCTGCTACAAGTGATTTTGACCAACTGACCAATGTACCGGCCGATTTATTCTCCGGTAGTTTTGTAGCCGGTCCAAATATTACTATTAACCAAATTGGTCAAAGAGTTGAAATATCTGGATCTGCTGCTACAGATTATAACGATCTTTTAAACATACCAACCGGTATAGTATCTGGTTCTTCTCAAATAGATTTTTTAGGAATATCAAACATACCAGCCGGTTTAGTTAGCTCGTCAGATCAAATACTCCCTATTACTACCTCTTCTATTACAGATTTTAATACCGGGGTATTAGGAGTAGCAGGACAAGCATATATAGATTCAGAAATAGACGGCAACCTTTTATCTTTTACAAGATTAAACGGAGGTTCAGATTCTGTAGATTTAGGAGATGTAGTACCGTCAACACCCACCGGTTCTTTACTTTACAGTGGTAGTTATGATGAATCTAGCGGTGTATTAACTCTATATTCGGATGATCAAAATTACAGTGTAGATTTATCATCTTTAGCCGGAGGCGGTGGTGGAAGCACTACTTTAGCAGCAGGAGCAGGTATCGATATAGACTATAACGTCGGGACTAACACTTATACTGTAGCAACTGATACATCAGCAATATATGGTACTTCAATTATAAATGATTATGTAGCAATAGCAACAGCATCGGCATATTTTATACAAGGAGTGTTAAAAGCTGGTCTTTTTAGACAAACCGGGTCTTACTGGGCTACAACAAACGATCTACAGATTACCGGTTCACTATCGGTTGATGTAACAGGGTCCGGTGAAGAGTTTACGTTATTAAAAGACGGAGAAGAAAAATTTAAATTAAACGAAGGTGGAGTTGTAGTATTTGTTTCACAATCAAGTACACCATCGGCAGTTGCCGGAGGAATGTATTACGATCAAGCAGATGCTTTCTATCTTGGATTTCAAAATTAATTACTATTTATAATAAACTTTTAGAACAGTATCATGGCAGAATGGAAAAAGATAATAGTTAGTGGTTCGGATGCACACCTGGCATCGGTAACAGCTTCTAACTTAACAAACGACGAGTTAGTAATAGCCGGAACAGGTGGAGCGTTAGAAAGCACAGGACTTTCCTACGACGGTTCATCATTAGACCTTACAGGTGCAACCGGAGGAGTAAGCGGTTCATTCTCTGGTTCTTTCCAAGGAGATGGTTCTCAATTAACCGGTGTAGCAGCTACATCTTTTGATATTGATTCGTTATCTCCGGGGACTACAATAGAAGGCGGAGATCAATTTATCTATTCAGACGGGGGTACAGAAAGCAAACTAGCGTTTAGTGTACTTTCATCTTCACTTTACCAAGGAGTAAGCGGTGATGCTACGATTGCAGCAGACGGTGCTTTAACTATTGCAGCAACTGCAGTAGAAGGTACGATGTTAAATTCTAACGTTGCTGACGGTACTACAATTCAATTAGCATCTAATGAATTATCCGTATTAAAAGTACCAAACGCTTTAACAGAAGGCTCAGGTATTGCTGATTTCTCTTTTGACGGTTCTACTGCACCCACAGTAGCAGTATCAGGAGCAGCTGCCTTATCAACAAACATTATTACAAAATGGACAGGAGATGCATTTGTAGATTCATCTTTAACCGATGATGGAACTGACATTACAGGTGCAAGTTCAATTCAACTTACAGGAGCTTCTTCTAACCTATCTGGTTCATTCAGCGGTTCTTTCTTTGGTGATGGTTCTGGATTAACTGGAACCGGTGGAGCAAGTATAATTGCCGGTGATGCTGCAGATAATCAAGTTGCAGTATTTAATTCAACAAATACTATTGACGGTTACAGTACATTNACTTTCAACGATNCTACTAANGTATTAACAGTCGACGGAAGCGGTTCATTTACAGGAGATCTTTCTGTAGGTAATAACTTAACAGTAACTGGCGACTTAACCGTTCAAGGTACTACCACAACACTAAGTACTACTAACTTACTTGTTGAAGATAGATTTGCACTACTTAACTCAGGTTCAGCTACAGGAGATGGTGGTATTATAGTACAAACAGAAGCTGACGGTTCCGGTACAGCTTTAGGATGGGATGACAATGTAGGTCGATTTGGATTACAGATAGGGACTAAACTAGCTCAGAATGCTTCTACGATTGCATCAGATGCATATATTGCTTCTGTTGTTACTTCAGCTGATGCTACGTATGAGAAAAATGGTAACATAAGGGTAGAAGGTGGAGATATATTTATTTATGTTGAATAATAAATAAAAAGTTCATATATTAGTTATATTATAAAACGTTTTATGGGATTAGTAAGCAAAACAAAGCAAGTTCAAAGTGAAGAACTTACAAAGAAAGAGCTAGAATTTTTACTAGCAAAGTTACGATCGGCAAATTATAGAGGAGATGAATTTGAAATCTATTTCTCGGTCGTAAAGAAAGTCTCTGATTCTTTAAAATTACTAGACTAAAAAAGAAGAGCCTTCGGGCTCTTTTTGCTATTTATATGTATATTATTGGCCTGAAAGGGAAGTGGGCACCGCACAACCGGTGTAACCAACCATAATTGTAAGACATATGCCTAACTGGAAAAAACTGATAACCAGCGGATCAGACGCTGCGTTAAACTCATTAAATGTAACATCCGCACTTACTGCAAGCGGATTAAACTACCCTACCACAGACGGAACAGATGGTCAGGTACTATTAACTGACGGTAGCGGTGTACTTTCTTTTAGCGACAATATTACTTATGTAACTGTTAAAAACGTATCTAGCGGTACTTTAACCAAAGGAACACCAGTTCATTCTACAGGAACATCTGGTAATACACCAGAAGTCATAGCAGCCTCAGCTTCAGTAGCTACATCAATGCCTGCAGGATTTGTTTTAGCAGAAAATATAGCAGCAACAGCAGAAGGTAGAGCAGTACTTTCTGGATTTTTAAATGGGGTTGATACAAACGGACTTACTGAAGGAGCAAATGTGTATGTAGGTTCAAGCGGGGGGTATACGACTACTAAACCAACATCTGATTCTAATTTAATTCAAAACATAGCAATAATTGGGAAATCAGATGCTAACGGTTCTTTATATATAATTGGTGCCGGTAGAACAAATGATGTACCAAACTTACCTACAGGTAAGATATGGGTAGGAGATACATACTCAGTTACTTCCTCAGTAGCTCATTTAGATGAGACAAATGAAAGACTAGGTATAAATACTAACACCCCAGGTGCTTCTTTAGATGTTATAGGAGATATATCTGGTAGTACAAAGTTGACTATTGGTTCTTCACATACCAACTCAGGTACTAACACAGCAGTATTTGGCATAAATAACACTACATTAGGAAATTATTCACTTATTGCAGGTGGAGACAACTGCATTACTTCATTTTCAAATTCTTCAATTGCCGGTGGTACTATAAATGTTATAGGAGCATGCTGTTCTTTTATAGGAAGTGGTTTAGGAAACTGTATTACAGGAGGCTATTCAACTATTTCTTCAGGTGTATTTAATAAAGTTACAGCCGAATGTAGTTTTATAGGAGCTGGTACTTTAAACACAGGTTCAGATCAAAGAACTTTTATAGGTGCAGGACAATGTAATAAAGCCGGAGGAGGTTATACAGCTATTGTAGGTGGATTTAAAAATGAAGTAATAAACTACGGTACACAGACAACAGGTTGTGCCGAGCAATCTTTTATAGGTAGTGGTATTTCTAACTGTATAGCAGGAGGAGGATATGGTACAATAGTAGGAGGATTTGACAACTTTGTTTCTGCTTCTAGTGCTGGATTTATTGGTGCTGGTATTCAGAATACTATTGCCGGAGGATATACCTCGAATCAATTCTCAGAAGGTCATACTATAGCAGGAGGTAAATGTAACAAAATTTGTTATCCGGCACACTATAATTCGTTTATAGGTGGTGGATTTTGCAATATAGTATCCTGTGATTACGGTACAATAGGCGGTGGTAGATCAAACTGTGTTACAGGTGGTTATGCTTCAGTAATTGGTGGTGGGTGTTTAAATACAGTAAGTGCTGCATTTTCTGGAATTTTAGGAGGTACTAACAACACAGTATCTCATGAATGTTCTTTTGCTATAGGACGAAACTTAACATCAGATAAATCAGATTATACTTTTGTAAACAATCTAGACGTACAAGGAACAGTATCTGCTTCTATATTTAGTGGTTCATTTGTAGGAGATGGTAGTGGTTTGACAGGAACTGGAGGGCAAAGCATAATAGATGGAACAGCAGCAGCTAATCAAATAGCCGTATTTAATAGTTCTACCACTATATCAGGCTCTGGTGATCTTACTTGGGATGGTTCAACTTTAGATACAAATGGTAGTCTAGACGTTGCCGGTACTGTAAGATTAGGATATACCGGTACTGACCCGGTTATACTTGGAAATCCAACAGGTAAAAGAACAGAATGGAACAACCCAGGATACTTCGAAATATATGCTGAAGACACAGATTCTCCAGGTACTTTTAGAGAAACAATTGATATAGACGGTGACTTTCATGGAGGTGGTTTTGTAGGAGTTTATCCCTCTAATACAGATAATAGACCAGGTGTTGAAATGTATTCTCAACCTGATAAGGCAATAAATCGTCTTACAATTTTTGATTTTACTCCAACCGGAGGTACAGGTGAAAGAAGTGTAGATGCAGGATACAGCTCAGGTAGTGCATCACACCCAGGAGTTATTAACTACACGGGTTCATTCCTAACCGTATCAAGTAGCTATGACAATAAAATTACTATAGGTACTTGTGTAACAGATGCAAATGTAGGATCAAATAACTTATATGTTGTAGGGGATATAGCAGGTACTACAAAAATAACTATAGGTTCTTCACATTCAAATACAGGTACTCTATCTTCTATAGCAGGTGGTACTCTAAACACAGCTTCAGCAGCATGTAGTTTCATAGGAGGTGGTTGTTTAAATAATATATGTAGCGGAGAAATATTCTCTGTAATAGGTGGAGGTAGACAAAACCGAGTAGATGGAGATTATGGTGTAATAGCTGGTGGGTATCTTAACTGTACTGATGAAAACTGTAGTTTTATAGGAGGTGGGTGTAGTAACCATATTCAAGACGGACACAGTAGTGTTATAGCAGGAGGATGTAATAACTGTATATCAGGTTCTCATGCAGGTCTTGGACATCAATTTGTAGGAGGTGGTTGTGGTAACAAAGCTATGGAAATCTTTGCTACTGTTGCAGGGGGTGGAGCTAACTGTGCTTGTGGATACTTTAGCGTTATAGGAGGTGGTGAAGCAAACTTAGTTACTTTTAACTCTAATGATTATTTTAGCGGTATATTCTCAGGTTGTCAAAACACCTTAACCGGTAACCGTAGTTTTATAGGAGGTGGTAGTTTAAATATTATCAACGGACCAGATGATGGAGTAATAGCCGGTGGTAGAAAGAACTGCATTACAGGTAATAATAGCTTTATTGGAGCAGGTACTCTAAACACAGGCTCAGGAGCATGTAGTTTCATAGGAGGAGGACAAAATAACTCTCTAACAAATAGTCATTCAACAATTGCAGGTGGATGTTGTAACTCAATTTCAGATACTAATAATTGTTTTGGTTTTGTTGGGGGAGGAGAATGCAATCGTATATCTTCAAATTCAAATTATTATTCACCCCACTCTATTATTGTTGGTGGTAAAAATAACATAGTTTTTGGAGTTAGTTGTGGTGTTATTGTTGGTGGGCAATGTAATACATTAGCTGGTTTCTATAACTGTCATAGTTTCGTAGGAGGGGGGGAGAGTAATAAAGCTTGTAGAGCATATACTGCAATAGTAGGAGGACAACAAAACGTAGTAAGTGCTACTAATGGCTTTATTGGAGGTGGTAGATTAAATACTATTAGTGGTGGTACATGTAGTTTTATAGGAGGAGGTTGTGGTAATACTCTTTCTGGATATTATCTAAATACTATTGTTGGTGGTAAAGGCAATACAGTATCTAATTATGCTTCCTGTCAAACTATTGTTGGTGGTCAGGACAATACTATAAGTGGAGGAAGTAGAGGTATTATTGGCGTAGGATATCAAAACTGTATAGATTCTGGTCATGCCTATGGGGCAATTATCTCTGGGCGTTGTAATACTTTAGCAGCTTCTTATGATGCTGTTAGTAACCTTATAGGAAGTGGTTGTTGTAATTCTATTAGTAGTGCATATCCTCAAACTTCTTATTATAATTTTATAGGAAGTGGGTGTCGAAACAAAATATTCAATGGAACTAATTCTTCTGGTTATGGTTGCGAATCAGTATATAGCTCCGCTATAGTAGCAGGAACCCTAAACACAGCTTCAGCAGCATGTACCTTTATAGGTGGAGGTTGTTTAAATTCAGCTGTAAATAGTAGTATTTATGCCAATATCGTAGGAGGACAATGCAATACTATAAACTCAGGTTCTCATAGTAATATAGTAGGAGGTATTAACAACCGTATATGTAGTGCTAAATGTTCTTCAATTTTAGGAGGTAAAAACAACTTCATTAGTGGTTCAGGTAATACCAACTCAGCTTACCACATGATTATTGGTGGATTACAGAGTTGTATTAAGATGAACGAAAGTTTATCCACTTTAGATACCGGAGGTGTAATAATAAGCGGGTACAATAACTTAATCTCAGCCGGTACTGGATTTATCGGTGTTGCTACTAATAGTACAGTATCAGGTTATCAAGCTGCTGTTTTATCAGGGGATTCTAATACAGTATCAGGATGTTACAGTACTAATACAGGTGGTAGACTAAACTATGTATCAGGTTGCTGTTCAGCAGTAGTTAATGGATGTGCAAACTGTATAACACCTAATTTTAGCTTTATAGGAGGAGGAAAAAGTAATTGTATTACCGGGGACTTATCGCAACTAAGCACCAGAAACAATGACGTAATAGTTGGTGGGTGCAGTAATAAAATATGCGGTGCCTGTAATACAAATTCCAATTCAATATTAGGCGGAGCGTTTAATACAATATGTGCTGTTTACTCTACAGGAAATACAATCGCTGGCGGAAATTCAAATACTATATCTGGTGGTTTCCGTTCATACAGTTTTATTGGTAATGGATATCAAAACGTAATTTCAAGTGGTGCTTGTAATGGAATATTAGGAGGTAATAACAATACATTAACTCATTCTCAATCCTTTATTATAGGATGTAACTTATCCTCAACAGCTGCTAGTTATACCTTCATGAACAATGCCTGTGTAGCAGGTACAACACGTACTACAACATTAGTAGAAACATCAGCTAGAAGATTTAAAGAATGTATCTTACCTCTACAGGATCAAATTAAGAATATCAAAAAACTCGAACCTGTAGAATTCCAATGGAAAAAAGATAAAACAAAAGATATTGGATTCATCGCCGAAGATGTACTCAAAGTATACCCAGACCTTATTGCATACGAAGAAGATGGAGAAATCAACGGTATTCAATACTCTAAACTAACCACAGTTCTTGTAAAAGCTTTACAACAACAACAAGAACAAATAGATGAGTTGAAAAAAGAAATATTTATATTAAAACAACAAGGATAGTATGGCACAGTTACAATCTTCATGCGTTTTAGGAACCTTATCAATTAGTGCATCACATGCAAATGCCCAACAATCTATTATAATTGGGGGTGCTTCTAATAATGCTGAATTTAATGGTCAATGTAATTTAATTGCTATTGGTGATAATACAGCATTATCTGGTTCAGGTGCTTTAGATGTAAGCACAGTAGTTATGACCCAAGATGGTTCTGGGTTTTGTCCAGCTTATAGTTATTATCAAGTACAAGCTGGTGGTTGTAGAAAACCTGTAACTCTTACAGGAGGGGGTGGTGGTACTGGAGCTGAAATTACAGCTTTTGTACAAAAGTATACTAATTATTACTTCAATAATAACAACCCAGGAAATGAAACATATTGTGGAGATGTAAATAATGTAAATATTTCAAACCCAGGTTCGGGATATTCATCAACTGTAACAGGTACAGTATCTGATCCTTGTAGAACAAATGAAGTTTGTGCTATATTTACTGTAGATCCTTTAAATAACCAAAATAGTATAAATATTGGTCATAATGCAGGATGTAGATCTCAAGGAAAAAATACAATACGAATTGGTGAAAGTGCTGGTAGAGGAAACTTAAATAATGCTTATTGTCTCCATACAGATAGCATAGCTATAGGTAAAAACACTATGCTTTCAGGGTCATTTATTAGTAGTATAGCTATTGGTGAGGCTGCTTTAAAAGGTAATACTACATGTACAAATAGTTATAGATGTGTAGCGGATAATGTAGTAATAGGAAAACATGGTCTATGTAATTTCACATCTCAAATTATAAGAACTGTAGTAATCGGCAATTGTAATGTAGAAAATGGTTGCTTTTCACAATGTAATCACATAATAGGATGGTGTAATGGTACATATGCATGTAATCTAAATTGGAGAAATGTAATAATCGGCTCCCTAAATTCTACAGCATGTGGAAGTTATAAAAATTTTGGTGGAAGTAATGTTGTTATTGGTTCCTTTAACTTTAAAAATACAATGTATGGAGGTAACAATAGTGTAATAGGTTATGCTAATATGTGCACAGGTACTTTAAGTAGCGCTAATTATAACCAAGTTCTAGGTAGTTACAATCTAAGATATATAACCACTGGTGATTATAATATAGCAATAGGGTATATGAATGGTAACTGCAATACTACAGGATATAATAATATATATATGGGTTTATATGCAGGTTATAGAAACTGCACTGGTGGAAGATCTGTTTTTATAGGATGTGCAGCGGGTTGTGGTATGAGCAACCAAAATGATTCTATTTTTATAGGACCCGGAGTTGGCCGTTATGGTAATAGTACCCAAGGTGGTCATATAGTTATGGGAATTGATGCTTTAAGAAACAATTGTGCCGGATATTTTAACACAGTTATAGGGTATGCTGCTTTGTGTGTAGGGGGTCAAACATCTACTTCATGTGCTATAAATGGAGGATGTAATATAGCTATTGGACCATATGCAGGTCAATGTGTTAAAGGAGCATCCAATAATAACATTTATATAGGACAAAGATCGGGCCCTACTGTTTTTGGAGCTGAAACTTATAAATTTTACCTTGGACAGGGTAGTGGTAACCATTTAATGTGTGGTTGTTTAAATTCAAGTGGTAGAACATTATGTGTAAATGGAACTTTATCTAAAACAGCAGGATCATTTGCAATACCCCATCCTAATCCAACAAAAACTCAAGCTTGCGAGCTATGGCATAGTTTCGTGGAATCCCCAACAGCAGGTGATAACTTATATAGGTTTGAAGTAGAAGTAGAAAATGGTCAAGCTACTATAGACCTACCTGATTATTATAAACATTTAAATGAAAATGATCAAGTATGGGTTAATGCTAAAGATCATTTTGGTAGAGCATATGGAGTAGTAAATCAAGAACAAACAACACTAACAGTATTTGCTGACACCGACGGTGAATATAATGTTCTACTAATTGGTACTAGAAAAGATGAAGCAGCCGTAAAAGCTTGGAAAGGAACAGAAAGATTAAAACAAAATTAGGACTATGACACAACAAGATATAGAAAATCACATCTCAGCATCTTTTGATAGTTTAGATTTATGTCATACAATATTATCTAATTCTATGGATGATTTGATAAATGGTCAATTTAATACCGAACCTTATTTATTTCCCATTAGTGATAATGAAGAAAATATACGCTACACTTTAAATAAAAATAGAGAAGCTTTAGAATGGACTTTAACAGAAGATTGGTTTGAAATTAATGTTGATGAATCTAAAATAGAAGAGTATGAAACAATAATATCTGCATCTAAAGCATTTAATTCTATAATCTAAAAATTATGCTAACACACCAACAAAAAATAAAAAAATTAGAGATATTAACTAATTCTTATAATATTCAATCTTTAATCTCAAGAACTATAGAAGAAAATATTAAAAGTGATTCTCCTAGTTACGGGGATAATATAAGAGAAGTACGTACTAGTTTAAGAAATTATACCCAAAATTTGTATGAAGGTATTCGAGTTTCTTCTTCTTTATTTAGTGATGATGAATTAGCTAATTTCCAAACAGTTTTAACAGGTTCTACTTTATATGGTTCTTAAAGACAAGAAATTAATATTTTTACTTCCATCAAAAACAGGTTCTACTTCTTTAGTTAAAATGTTTAAAGATTATAACCTTTCTTTTGACTTAACCCCACAGAAAAAACATCCTTTACTTTCAGAATTGTTAGAAATTATGGGGATTCAAGATTTTTATAATTATAAAATTTATCAAATTTGTAGAAATCCTATAGATAGAATGGTTTCATCCTATTATTTTCAACGTCAAATTATAAAAGATAAAGATAAATATAAAAATTTCTTCAGTTTAGATTTTAATCAATTTGTAAAATTAGTAACAGATAACCAACACCATTTACCTAATCATACAAATAAATTTTGTATGAATGTTTTTAACGATGTAAATTTTAGTAAAAGAAAAGCCCCAACAGCTTATGGGGTAAGATTTTATCTACCCCAAACAAAGTGGAATGATATAGGTGCAAAAGTTAATTATTTAAAATTAGAGGATTTAGTTAAAGATTGTTCTATAATATCAAAAATTTTAAATGTTAATACTGATTTTGTTTTTCCTCACAAAAATAAAACAAAAAATAAACCTACTACTTCTTCTATAAGCTTATATAATACCGAAAGTTTAGAATTGTTAAAAAAGACTTACCAAGAAGACTTTAAATATTTACAATATGGAACCACAACGTAGAATTTTTCAAAATATAAAAGCATCCCAACCTTTTGATTTTAAATTTTTAGGTAACATAGACATAACCCTAATTTTAAAAAATCTAAGTACTTTTACTGAAGAACAATGGAATGAACATACTCATAGAAATGAAGATTTTAGAGCCCATAACCAAACTAATTCTTTAGAAATATTATGGGATAAAAATAGTTTAAAAACTGGACTAATAGGAGCAAAAAATAAAACTAATTATAAACAATTAGATTTTGATTATATAAGAAATCTTCTTCAACCCATTTATGAAAAACATTATGGCCCAGGATACTTTATTCGAGTATTAATCCCTAGACTAAAACCAGGGGGTTCTATACCAATTCATAAGGATAATGGAAAATCATTAATGGAAGTAAAAAGAACCCATATACCTTTAATTACAAATGAAAATGTATTTTTTAGAGTAGGTGATACCACTAAAAATTTAAAAGCGGGAGAAGTATGGGAGATAAATAATGCAAAAGAACATGCTGTAAATAATGAAAGTGATGAACATAGAATTCATCTTATAGTTGATTATTTACCAAAAAGTTAATATATTTATAATAAATAAAAATTGACAAAATGAATCATACTTGGAAAATTTACGATCTTAAAAGAACTATTGCCGACGGTGTAGTTACTAAAGTAACCTTTGCCTGTGAATCTAATTACTCAGGTTCCGGTACCAGAAAAATCGGTGAACTAACAGTTGTAGGTTCAGCTGATGATGCGGATTTTGTACCTTATGAAGACCTTACAGAAGCAATTGTTCTGGGATGGGTAACCAGTTCTGTAGATACGTCTTCTTACGAATCTGAAAATTCAGCTTCTATTGCTGCTAGCATCGTAGCACGTGCTGCTATTACGGAATCTAACGGTACTCCCTGGTAATAGACGTTTCTTAAAAGGTTTTTAATTAATGGTTATACATGCTCTATTTCCTGATAGTATACTTAAACCTGTTGGAGGGTTAGGAGAACAGGTAGGACAAATTTACTATAGACTAAAAGACAAAGTAGATTTTAGAATATTTGGTTTTCCTCAATCTGAAGAATTGGATGGATACACTCCTGTGCCTAACTTCATGACACAGATGTATAATGGAAGCTTTCTATCTCTAACTAATCAAATTAATTACTTCTATCATAGTGTTAAATCAAAAGATAAACCTGATTTAATACATGCTATGGACTGGTCAACTTATGTAGCGGGTCATTTTGCTGCTAAGTATTGGGAAGTACCTTTAGTAGTATCAATGAATCTTTCTACTATAGGCTTAAGAGAGAATGGTATATTCTACTGTAACGATCCACAATCTATAGATGGATTTAATTTACAGTTCACACACGAACTTTCAGAAGAATTAGGACTAGATAGTGCTGACAGTATTATACATGTTTCAAATGCTTACGCAAATAAATTTAAAGAGCATGAAAAAAAATCAACTATAATACCTAATGGAATAGATTTAGAATTTTGGGAAGGTAAAGCACAGCCTTACGATTTTCCTGGTAAAAACAAACGTAAGTTAGTATATATTGGAAGATTTGCCTTAATGAAAGGCATAATGCAATTATGTGAAGCTTCTATTCCTGAAGATGTAGATTTATACTTTGTTGGGGATAGTAGAGGAGGAGAAGAAATGTGCTGGCAAGCTATACAGAAGAAATGTATTGATAGTAATGTTTACTATCTAGGTTTCTTAAGAGATCAAGAAAAGAAGAGTGTTATGCAATCTGCTGATGCTATAATAATACCGTCTATACACGAACCTTTCGGTATAGTAGGATTAGAAGCAATGGCTGCTGGTACAATGATTATATCAAGTTTTGTAGACGGAATATCAGAGTACCTTACAGACGATATAGGTATTCGTACTGAAGTTAATGCTAAAAGTATATCTAAAGTATTAGACCAGTTTTCTGATATGAATCAGCAAGAGATAAATAAAAGAGTGTCAAAAGGTCTAGATAAAGTTCAAAATTATAGCTGGGATAAAATAGTAGACAAATATCTAAATTTATATAAATCGCTAATTTGAAAACATTTATAGAAATAGGAGCTTGTGATTTTGATACATTAGTACATCTTTCTGATGAGGGATGGCAAGGTATAGTGGTAGAACCAATCAGAGAGTATTACAATAATATTGAAAGAAAACCAAACGTATTTTATGAAAATGCAGCGGTAGATTGGAACGATGGGTATAGAGTTATGTTTCAACCTAGTAAAGAAAAAATTAAATCGACTAATTACTATAAAGGTAAAAATTCTTTTCTTTCTCCTGAAGAATTTGATAAAGACGTAAATATACCCGTATACGTAAGAACAATAAGTTATTTTATGCTTTTACATCATTATAATGTAGGTCATATAGATTATTTAAAAGTAGATACTGAAGGATATGATTATGAAATTTTAAAAATGGCAATGATGCACCCAGTAAAACCTAGAAAAATTAAAATAGAAATAGAACATCTTACCCCTTTTTTAGATGAGATAAAATCACTTTTAGAACAAAATGGGTATATGTGGGAACATACCCCTTATGATTTAACAGCATATATGAACTAAAAAGGTAGGAGAATAAAAAATTAATTCGTATATTAATAGTAACAAAAAAGTAAAATGAATATATTCTTTCAAATAGACGGCGGTCTAGGTAAAAGTATCATGGCTACTGCTATGGTTAAAGCAATCAAAAATAAGTATAAAAAGTCTAAACTTTATGTTGTAACTGCATACCCGGATGTCTTTTTGAATAACCCGCATGTAGAGCAAACCTTCCGTACAGACCAAATTAACGGAGTATATTTAAAGTATATAAAAGATAAAGAGGCAAAAGTATTTGTTGAAGACCCGTACCGTAATTCTAACTTTATTTTAGAAACACAGCACCTTTTTCAAACCTGGTGTGAGATTTACGGTTTAGAGTATAACGGAGAAAGTCCTGAACTTTATCTCACCCAGCCAGAAATAGACTACTTTACTCCTTTCTATAAAACTGATAAACCTATTATGGCCATTCAGCCTAATGGAGGTCCTCAAGGTCAAGGATTTAATTACTCATGGACTAGAGATATTCCAGAACCTGTAGTACTAGATGTAATTAATCATTTCAAAGAAAAGTACACTATAGTACATATAAAAAGAGAAGATCAGCCAAAATATCCTGATACTCTCCATGCCTTGGATGGTTTTAGAAGTATAGCTATTCTTTTACAGCTTTCACAAAAAAGATTACTTATAGACAGTTTTGGACAGCATCTGGCTGCTGCTATGAATAAACCTTCTGTTGTAGGATGGGTTACTACCAACCCTGGAGTATTTGGTTACGGTTTACATACAAATATTTTACGCAATAAATTTACAAAGAGACCTCTATTAGAACAGTCAACATATCAACCATTTGCTTTGGCTCAAGATATTTCAACCATTCCTTATACAGACCTCAAACAGGTATTTGATTCTAAAAAAATTATACAGGCGTTAGAAGAGTTATAATGGAAAAAATATTCTTTCAATCTTCATTACCTCGGGCAGGTAGTACATTACTTCAAAATATATTAGGGCAAAATCCTAACTTTTATGTTACACCTACTTCTGGTGTGTTAGAGCTTTTATTTGCAGCTAGAGGAAATTACACAAACGACAATGCTTTTAAAGCTCAAGATCCTATTATAATGAAAAAAGGATGGCTTAATTTTTGTCGTCAAGGAATAGAAGGATTTTTTAATGGTATTACAGATAAAAAATATGTAGTTGATAAATCTAGAGGATGGGGGATACATTATAACTTTTTAAACTCATTTTATCCAAATCCAAAGATAGTTTGTATGGTTAGAGATTTAAGATCTATATATGCTTCTATGGAAAAAAACTTTAGAAAGAATCAAGATAAAGATAGCGGTGTAGTCAATTGGGCTGAAATGAAAGGTACTACTACTGCTAAAAGGGTTGATATTTGGGCACAAACCCCTCCAATTGGAATTGCAATTGAAAGATTACAACAAATGATAGATGAGGGGATAGATAAAAATATCTTATTTATACGATTTGAAGATTTAACTTCTAACCCAGAAGTAGAATTAAACAAAGTATATGATTTCTTTGGAGTAGAAAGATATCAACATGATTTTCGAAACGTTGAACAGTTAACCCAAGAAGATGATACAGTTCATGGTATATTTGGAGACCATACAATTCGTAAAGAAGTAAAACCAGTACCAGAAACTTATAACGAATATTTAGGTCAACAGCTATCTCAAAATATAGTTAACACTTATCCTTGGTTTTACCAATATTTTAATTATAGTTTATGATATATTGGTTTACAGGACAGCCATGTGCTGGTAAGACAGTTTTAGGTAATAAGCTTAGAGATTATTTAGAAGCTAAAATAAATGATAAAGATCCTAACCATCGATATAAAGCTTATCGTATTGATGGAGATGATATGAGAGAATTATTCTCCAATAAAGACTATACTATTAAAGGTAGGGTTGAAAATGTAGGCACTGCTCAACGCATTGCACATTATTTACATAATCAAGGACATGATGTAATTGTATCTTTAGTTGCCCCATATGTAGACCAAAGAGAAGATTTTAAAAAACTTATCGGTTTAGAAAATATGGTAGAATTTTATGTACACACATCTGAAGCAAGAGAACGAGACCATTTTAAAGCAATAGCTTACACGCCTCCTATCTCAGATTATGTTGATATAGATACTACGAATGATACAGTTGAACAAAGTTTTGAAATAGTTAAGAAATGGGTACAGTAAAAAAAAATACATACTTTGTAGACATAGACGGTACTCTATTAAAGTATCGCAAATTTGAAACGTATGAAACTTCCAAAGCTGAACCTATAGAATCTACTATAGAATATTTAAATAAAGCATCAAAGGAAGGGCATATGATTATACTCACCACAGCACGTCCTGAATATTTGAGAGACCACACAGTAGTTGAGTTACATGAAAATTATATACCATACGATAGATTAATAATGGGAATAGAAAGAGGTCCTCGTTACCTTATAAATGATATGGATCCAAACAACCCTGGAGAACGGGCTATTGCAATTAATGTAGAAAGAAATAAAGGAATATGAAAAAGTATTTAGCACAAGCCGCATTTCAATCATCATATAATGAGAACAAATATTCTATGTATATTGGAAGATGGCAACCTTGGCATGCAGGTCATAGATGGCTTATAGATCAAAGATTAGAAGAAGGTAAAAATGTATGGATAGCTATTAGAGACATCCCACCAGATGAAAAGAATCCTTGGACTGCCCAAGAAGTTTTAGTAAATTTAGGAAATGAACTAAAAGATTTAATTGAACAAGGAAGGGTAAAATGTACAATTGTTCCTGATATTGAATCTATTAATATAGGAAGAGGTGTAGGATATGATGTAATCGAACATTGCCCACCAGATGAAGTAAAAAATATATCAGCTACTAAAATTCGAGCTAAAATGAGAGAAGTTGGCAAGTTATAAAGAAACAGTAATTAAAACTCTTATATGGAGAGTTATAGCTACAATCATTACTATAGTAACAGGTTGGTTAGTTAGCGGTAACTGGAAATTTGGATTAGCTATTGGAGGCATAGATACCTTAATTAAGACTGTAGGGTATTTTAGTTACGAAAGAATTTGGGATAAAATAAAAGTTGGAGATAAAAAATAAAATTACTATATTATAATAAATCGATTAAATTTAAAAAATGGCCACAAGTAAATTAACACAAGAGGAGTTGCAACAGCTGCAACAAATCCAAAACAGTAACCGAGCAGTAGTTCAAGAACTTGGACAAGTTGCTCTAGCACAGATTGATCTAGACAAACGTCAAGAGAATGCCGAGACTTTCCTAGAGAATCTTCGTAAGAGTGAAGCAGATCTAGCTAAAGCTTTAGAAGATAAATACGGAAGAGGAAACATTAATCTTGAAACAGGAGAATTTATCTCCGAAGATCCAATTCCAACCGGGACCGAATCAGTAGAGTTACCTAAAGTTGAAAAAGAGGAAACCGAAGTAGAAACTGAAGAACCAGCTGAGGATTCTGCTAAATAGAACTGCATAGTTTTATAGAGGGTAAAAAGGGAGGTTTTTAGAGCCTCCTTTCCTATTTATAAATGTCGGTAAACTATTTTTAGACCGAAAAGGTTTTAGAAAAAGAATTGATATTTATATAAGACAGAATATAAACCTTTTATAACATGGCAGAAACTATTATCTCTCCAGGAGTCTTTCAAAGAGAAAATGACATCTCTTTTATTCAACCAGCGGCCGTAGAAGCCGGTGCAGCTTTTGTAGGTCCTACAGTTAAAGGGCCGGTTGAGATTCCTACCGTTGTAACTTCTTACGGGCAGTATGTAAGAAAGTTCGGAGAAACTTTTGAATCAGGTTCCACAAATCAGGAATACCTAACATCTATAGCAGTTAAATCTTATTTCCAGCAAGGTGGAAATACAGCACTCATTACTCGTGTTGTATCTGGTTCATCTAACTGGTCAGCTGCTTCTAACACAACTATTTCGAACACTACAGTATCTACCGGAGCTGATACAGCAACTGGTTCAGGTACACTAGCCGCTGCAGCTGCTGATAATCAAGAGTTTGCTCTTGTATTCGGAAGCGATACATATAAGATTGTTGCAGCTGATAACCCAGTACCAGACGATAACGTAGCAGGAAAGTATTTCTTCTTCTCTACTGGTTCTGATGCTAGCGGTACTGCTGATAACTTAAGAGATAAATTTAACAACACTGCCACTCTATCAGCTATCGTTTCTGCTTCTAGTGCTACTGGAGAACTTCAATTGACTGGTTCTGCAGCAGGTACTACATATAACGGTATTACATTCCTAACAGGTTCAACCGCTGGAGCTACAGCAGACTTTACACTTATTACTTTAGGTGGAGGAACAAACACAACTACTCAAACATCTAATCCTTTCACAATCGAAACTTTAGGTAAAGGGCAGTTGTTTAATAACTCAACAGGAGCTTCTGATGCTGGTTCACAAAATAGTGATAGCTCATTAGTATCTGGTTCAGTAGATAACCTTAGATGGGAAATCTCAAATGTAAGTACAGCTAAAGGTACATTCTCACTTTCTGTTCGTAGAGGTGATGATAACCTAAAAAGTAAAATCGTACTAGAAACATTTAATAACCTTTCTTTAGATCCTAACGCAGACAATTATATTGCAAGCGTGATCGGAGATCAAGTACAATCTAAATCTACAGATGGAGATGGAAACGTTTATATCGATGTAGACGGAGATTATCCAAACAAATCAAATTACATCAGAGTTTCAACAGTAAATACTCAAACCCTTAACTATCTCGGTAATGACGGTTTGACAGTAGGTGTTGATTCAAGTGGTGTATCATATTCTGCATCTTTACCAATCGCACAGTCTGGTTCATTCTATGGCGGTGTTGGAAATAACGTACAAGACGGAGGTTTATTCTTCGGTAGTATAGTAAATGGAGCAGGCAATGCTCAAGGATTAGTAGATAATGATTATACAGACGTTCTTACAATACTAGAAAATAAAGACGAGTATCAGTTTAACATTATAACCGTGCCAGGTCTTACACAACAGTCATTTGGTCCTACCATATCAAAAGTAGTTTCCTTAGCGGAAACACGTGGAGATGCAATCGCTGTGGTAGATCCAGTAGGTTACGGTGATACACTTGCAAATGCAGTGTCTGAAGCAGGTGAGATTAATAGCTCTTATGCAGCTGCTTACTGGCCATGGGTACAAGTAGGAACAGCTACAGGTAAGAATGCTTTCGTACCACCTTCAGTAGTAATTCCAGGAGTATATGCATTCACAGATGGTGCTTCAGCTCCATGGTTTGCACCTGCAGGACTAGTAAGAGGAGGTATTCCTAACGTAATCCAAGCAGAAAGAAAACTAACTAAAGCCGATCGTGATACTTTATATGATGGAAATGTAAACCCAATTGCTACATTCCCCGGTCAAGGTATTGCAGCATTCGGTCAGAAAACATTGCAGAAAAAGTCTTCTGCACTAGATCGTATCAACGTTCGTAGANTATTAATCGAACTTAAGAAGTTCTTCGGAGATCAAGCTCGTAACTTAGTATTCGAACAAAATACAATCGCAACTCGTAACAGATTCTTATCAATCGTTAATCCATACTTAGAGTCAGTTGTACAGCAACAAGGTCTTTACTCTTTCCGAGTGGTAATGGATGACACTAACAACACAAATGATGTGATTGATAGAAATCAGCTAGTAGGTCAAGTATTCATTCAGCCAGCCAAAACTGCGGAATTTATAGTACTAGACTTTACTATCGAGCCAACAGGAGCAACTTTTAATGCATAATTTAACAACAAGATATTTATAATAAACAAATAACATGGCAGTATTAGATTCAAGCGAAATCATGTTCAGAGCCTTCGAGCCCAAGGTTCAAAATAGATTTATAATCAGCATGGCCGATACAGGCATCCAGGGCTTTATGGTAAAGAACGTAAAAGCACCTACATTTACTGATAACTCTATCAAACTAGACCACATCAACTCTTATAGAAAGATTCGTGGGAAAAGAGAATGGGCTGACATGGACATGGTGCTTTATGATCCAATCACACCATCAGGTGCACAAGCGGTAATGGAATGGGCTCGTCTATCGTATGAATCAGTAACAGGACGTGCTGGATATTCAGACTTCTATAAAAAAGACCTTACTTTAGATATTCTAGGTCCAGTAGGAGATATCGTATCACAGTGGGTTATCAAAGGAGCTTTTATCATCAACGGTGATTTCGGTCAGTTAGACTGGGCAACCGATGAGGTAGTAGACCTTTCACTTACTGTTGCAATGGATTATTGCGTCTTGAATTTCTAAAATATTTTTTACCCCTACCCTCAATTCTCAATTAACCCGGACTTTTCCGGGTTTTTTGTTGTTTAAAAAATATTCTTTTCGTATATTTATTAATAGAACAAGTTATAACTAAATAAAATTTATGGAATCCAAATTTTCGTTACCAACAGAGGTTGTGGAATTACCGTCAAAAGGTCTTCTATACCCTGAAGACAGTCCTCTTTCCAAAGGTACTATTGAAATGAAGTACATGACTGCCAAGGAAGAGGACATTTTAACCAATCAAAACTTTATTCGTAAAGGAATCGTAATTGATAAACTTCTTCAGTCTTTAATTGTTACAGAAGGATTCAACTATAACGATCTTTTAATTGGTGACAAAAACGCTATTATGATAGCTTCTCGTATTCTTTCGTATGGTAAAGATTATGAAGTAGAATATAAGGGAGAAAAAATTACTGTTGATTTATCTGCTTTAGATAATAAGGAAACTGACTATTCTCTATTAGAAGGTAGAAAAAATGAATTTGCTTTTAAACTGCCCCATACAGATAATACTCTAACTTTTAAACTTTTATCACATGGTGATGAAAAGAATATAGAAAGAGAGATAGAAGGCTTGCAGAAATTAAATAAAGACAATATAGCAGAAGTAACAACACGTCTTAAATACATGATTACTTCGGTAAACGGCATTACCGAAAAGAAAGACATTAGAGAGTTTGTGGATAAGTACTTACTTGCCAAAGATGCTAGAGCATTAAGAGACTACTACAATAAAGTCTCTCCAGATCTTGATATGACCATTACAGTTGATACAGAAGACGGCGGCCAGGAGGACGTCGATCTGCCGATAACAATTAACTTTTTTTGGCCTGACGCCTGAGTATAAACTACAAGTATACTCTCAAATCCACGAAATAGTATTTAACGGACAGGGTGGTTATACATGGACAGAAGTGTATAATATGCCTATATGGGTTCGTAGATTTACCTTTCAAAAGTTAAAAGAATACTACGATAAACAGTCCGAACAACAGCAAGATTGGGAAAGAGCTCAAAAATCACAACAACCTCAGATATTAAGGCCGGGTGTAGGACCTAGCTATTCAACAAAGACCTCTCCAAAATAGGGGTCTTTCCTATTTATATTATATACCTAAGTTTATGGCAGATAATATGGACAAAAGAAGCCAGAAGGCAATAGATGATACTTCAATCTATATACAGGATACTCTTTTAAGTGTTTCTGCTAAGATAGGTGAATCTCTAAAAGATGCCGTAAATGAAGCTTTTGATGGTGTCGATGCATCTGTTATAAAAACAGTAAGTAATGATCTTACACGATCATTCAAATCAGCAGCTAAGTTTTCTGACAATATGGCTGCAAATCAAACTAAAATTTATCAAGGAGTTTTAGGTACTAGAGATATTGAGAAGCAATTAGAACAGCTTACAACAAAGCGTGAAGCTCTAGAAAGAAAAATACAGTACGCAAAATCTATCGGTGCTGAAATAAGCAAGGAAGATCATATGGCAGCTTTGAAAGCTTTAAGAGAGCAAAGAAAAGAGCTGTTAGAAAATCAAAAACTTACCCAGAAAGTTGAAAAAAACATGGGTTCTACAGGTGAGATCTTTAAACGTTTAGGAAAGAGTAAAACGTTAGGAGGCTTGGTAGATGCAGAAGGGGCAATGAAAGCAATGCGTAAACATTCTGCCGCTACTTTCAAAGCTACAGGTAAAGGCGCCAGTAAGATGTCTTTATTCAAAAAGGGTGTCGGTGCTTCTATGAAGGGGCTTTTGAAAGGTCCTATCTATATCACTGCTATTATAAAGGTACTTAAATTTGTAGTAGATTTATTTGTTGGTGCTAACAAGCAAGCTGTTGAACTTGCAAGAAGCATGGGTACAAGTGTAGACTCAGCTGATGCTCTTCGAGATAGATTTAGGGATGTTCGTAGCTTTACTGGCCAGACTAGGAATAATATAGAAAATTTAGTACAGGCACAGAAACAATTAAATGATACTTTCGGTGCAACCTTTATAGCCAGTAATAACATTTTAGATAGCCAGACGTTTCTCACAAAACGTTTAATGATATCAGATACTGCAGCAGCAAAACTTAATATTAGATTTGCCGCTTTTGGTAAAAATGCTACTAAAGGTACTGATAAGATAATTGAGATCAGCCAACAGTTTGCTAATACAAACGGCTATGCCATGCAGCTTGATAAACTGATGAACAATGTTTCTGAAGTATCAGGTCAAACAGCAGCTTCATTTGGATTTAGTAACGATGCTATTGCAAAAGGTGTACTACAGGTTAGAAAATTCGGTTTAAATTTAGACCAAGCTAGAAGTATTGCAAATTCTTTATTAGATTTTGAATCATCTATAGGTAACGAATTAGAAGCCGAACTTTTAACAGGTAAAGAATTTAACTTCGAAAGAGCTCGTATGATGGCTATGACCGGTGATATAGCTGGAGCTACTGAAGATGTTATGAAGCAGATGCAAAATCTGACTGAAGAACAGCGTAAGAGTCCTATAATAATGGAATCCTTAGCTAAAGCTTCTGGTTTAAATGTAGATCAATTACAAGATGCTTTCTTAATAACCCAGAATAATGTAAAAGCAGCACAGCAGTACGAAAGAGTATTAAAATCAGGTAATGAAGCTGAAATAAAAAAATGGAAACAGCAAAACATGCTTGAACAAGCTACAAGAAAAGAAATTGAGGCAAGAGTGACTTTAGGTGAACAGTTTGCTGAAGCAATGCAAGATGTTAAGCAGCAATTTATGGGGTTAGTAAACGGAGGTACTATACAAATTTTAATAGATGCTATACAAGATTTTGCTAATTTTGTAGATTTCTTTACAGGTACTTCTAAAAAACAGGCAAAATCCGCCGCAGAAAGTATAGCTAAAGATAAAAATGTATCTAAAGAAGTAAAACAGAGGAGTGGAGCTCTAACAAAAGCCTCTGAAGGCCCAGGGTTTTGGGATTATGTAGGAGCTATGAGTCCTTTAGGAGCAGCTAATCTAGCAAGTAAACAAGCTCTTGCCCAAGTAGCAAGTAGAGAACAAATTAAACTTGGGCAAAAAGTAAAAACTGGGACAGCCGATGAATATATCAAAGGAGAAGCTAAATTAGATGATTTTACAATCCGTTCTAATCCTAAAGATACTCTAGTAATGGCCGGCGGTACAAGATTTGGAGAAGAAACTAATACTTTACTCAAAGAATTAATAGCAGCAGTTAGAGAAGGCGGTGATGTATTCATAGACGGTAATAAAGCCGGTATGGCATTAAATCTTGGAGCATATAGATCATCTACTGCTTAGTAACTATTTATAATAAAACAACAATCATGGGAATTAAATCATCATTTGAAAGTAATCCATCAATCCACAGTCTTAAAGGACTTACACCATCGACACCAGACCTTAAACAGTCTAATCAGCACAACACCTATTCTATTAACGGTGAGCCTACAATCGGCGGTCTTCCAGTACCTTCAAGATTAGATTTGAACGGATCAACTCCATCAAAATATTTAGACAACAAACCATCGTAAATGGCATTAATAGAGTCTCTTAATGACGATAAAGTAAAAAAACTCAAGTCATTAAAATACGGTGCTAACAAACCTCTTGTTACGAAGGACATTAATAAAGCTCCTTCCCCCCAAGGCATTGGTTTGCAAGCCAGTCGTAGAGTAGATGATCTTGAGCGTATTTCCAAATTCTTTGTATCTCCTTCTGGAGTAAAGTATTTAGGAAACGAGGCTCTATTGCAGCAAGTCGGTCTAGGACAAAAAATAAGAGATGCTAAAGATCCTAGAGGATCTAAAGTAGATAATTTATTAAGTCAGGGTGAAGAGATTTTAAATCAATTAGGAAAGACTGCTTTAACTACCGGTAAACTTGTAGGTTCAACTCTTGCTCAAATACCTGTCAACGGCACAGGTACACATTTCTATAGAGGGTTTTTACAGGATACTTCTACATATTTAGGAAACATACCAGCTTTTGGTCAGAAAACTGTTAATACAGATTCTATAATAGGAGATAATGTAAATCAAGATTCTTTTACCACTCTAAAAGGTAATAACTATAGACCGGTACAGCCAAAAGGAGACGGAGAAATACCAACAGAACAACCAGCTCCTATACAAGATTTTAGAAAAGACGGAAATAAAAGCTACAGTCTTGATTATACAGATCAAAAAATAAAAAGAGAAACTCGTGTGAATTTAGGTAACCAGGGATATAAAAAACAAATTTATCCAATAACCGGATACACGCATCCTATAGAAGGCCCAGAAATTGATGGTGTTAATATGCTACCACCTATTAAATTGAATTGGGATGCTCGAGGAAGAACAACTGATGATGGCACAAGAGAGCTTTACGATAAAGAAGCATTAGGTACCAGCAAATCTAGAGATCTAATAAAATTCAGATTTGAAGTTGTAACTCCTGACAATGCTACTATATTATATTTTAGAGCATTTTTAGATACTTTTGCTGACAGTTATAACGGAGATTGGTCTAAAAATAGTTATTTAGGTAGAGGTGAAGCTTTTTATACTTACGGTGGATTTGATAGAAGTATAAATTTAGGATTTAAAATAGCTGCCGCTACAAGACATGAAATGCAGCCACTCTATCAAAAAATGGTCTACCTAGCATCTTCAACAGCGCCTACCTATTCAAATAATTTTATGAGAGGTACTTTAGTCAACCTAACTGTAGGTGATTATGTATATAATCTACCAGGATTTTTAGAACAAGTTAACTATACTTGGCAAACAGATTACCCTTGGGAGATAGCAATGTCTAGACCAGAAGGAACCGGACAAGATGAAGATATGCAGGAATTACCTCATGTACTAGATTGCCAAGTTAACTTTAAACCTATACATCGATTTACTCCTCAAACCGGTCTTTACCATTATATTACAAATCCTGGGTTCGGTAAACCTAAAAGCAATTTATTCTTTGCTGAAGATGGTAGTACTGAACCTATTGATTCACAGAAAATAGTTGAATCAGAAAACTATAGAGCGTACAGGTTACAACCTAAACTTCAACAAGAAGGTATTGCTAATAACATAGCCAGAGACGCAGAACAGGAAGATGAATTATTTTTATAGATGAATAGATATAAAACCATAGGAAGAACAACAAGTTTAGAAGGTAAACGGTATATAAAAAATCCTGTCTACCCAGATATTCCTGTATCTGAAGATGATATCTACATTAAGACTACCGGAGGTGATAGGTACGATACTTTAGCTTTACAATTCTATAATGACTCTTCTTTATGGTGGATTATAGCTTCGGCTAATAATTCAGAAAGAGCTTCTTTGGTTGTAAGACCAGGAGTGCAGTTACGAATACCGGCTGACAAGCAAGCTGTAATTCAACTTTTTAATACTACAAATGCAAACAGATAATGGCAGCAGGTTACAATGCAAGTTCAATAATTGGAGGTCCTTTAGATCAGGATGTTCTTAAGCAGTTAGAACAACGAGAGTCTTTATATACCAAAAGAACTGGAAGGGATACTGATCAATTACTTTATCTTAATTCTAAAACAGGTTGGGTAAAGCTATCTTCTTCTGTCAATGTAGACGGAACTGCTACACTTGCAAAAAATAATGTTTTGTTTGGTGGTTCATATAAAGATGGTAGTACCACTCCTAAAAGCGGTATAAACTTTGACGGTGTATCATCAAATACAGCTTACAACAAATATGAAAGTATTGGATTCAGACCAATGCCCGGTATTACAGGCTTTAGAATAGACTCTAAAAACAGATTTGGTACCTTAAGAGAGGCATCAATAGACTTCCAAGTATGGTCTGTTGAACAGCTAACCGAAATAGAACAATTATACTTAAGACCAGGCTTTACAGTACTGCTTGAATGGGGACATTCTCTTTATTTAGATAATAAAGGTAAGGTACAAAAAACAGCTCCTAGAACCGTAGGTGATTACTTTACAGGTAATCAATCTAAAGAGAAAGTAATAGAAAAAATAAAAGAACTTAAAAAAGAAAGTAACCAAAATTATGATGGGATATTTGGTTATATAAAAAACTTTTTATGGTCCTATAGAACCGATGGTGGTTATGACTGTAAATTAACAGTTATATCTTCAGGAGAGTTAATTGAATCTGTTCAAGTAGCATTAAACCCTAACCAAAGTGGTGACAATACTGAAAATTCAGGTACTGTAGATAAGGAACCTTCTAAATTAAAAACACCACTTCATAATTTTTTAGAGACTATTAACTCTACACCGATAGGGGGTAATATACAAGATCGATTTAACCCACCTCTTTCAAGAGAAGCATTCATAAAGATTGCTGCTGGAATTGAAGAATATGCTCCTGTACTATACCAGAGGTATAAAGAAGAAACCGGCACAGATGAATTAAGCGTATTGAGAGTAGGTATTACAGGTTCGCAGAAAGATGATGAAGGTAGTACAACTCAACAGAAAGATAAAATACGGTATATTCGTATTAAGGACCTTCTTGCATTAATTAATGTGGCTTTTTTATTAGAAGACGAAAATGGTAAAAAACTTTTTAGATTTAATTTAGAAGAAGATAAAAGCGTTTTTTTAACCTTTCCAGACCATATAGCTTTAGATCCTAAAATAGCCGTACTACCAAAAGTATCACAATTTAAAAACGGAAAGCTTAAGTATGAAATGTCCGAAAGAGCTAACACAGAAGGAGAAAGAGGGGATTCTAGTATATTAAATATTTACCTTAGCATCCAATACATTCTAAATACTTTAGATAGGGTCATAGGACAATCTACAGCACAAGCAACAGTTTTAAATTTTGTAGAAGGACTTCTAAATGGACTTACAGATACTTTAGGAAATATAAACGAATTTGGTTTGCATTACGAAGAAGAAGACTTTGCATATTACTTAGTAGATAGAAGATTAACTCCTAACGAAAGCGATGTTAAAAAATCTCTTTTAAATGTAACAGGTTTAAAGTCTACTGTAACAAACATTTCTCTTTCAAGTAAGCTATCTCCAAACATAGCTTCTATGATTGCTATATCAGCTCAAGCATCTAATACAGATGTTGGACAAGATGTAGAAAATATGTTTAGGTGGAATGAAGGTTTAGAGGATAGAATTGTAAAAGAAAGAAACGTTAAAAGCGGAGAGAGTTTAGAAACTAAAAAGAGAAGAATACTTTCAAATGTTGTTCAACTCGCAAGAGCAATAGGAGTATTTAATAAAACAAAAAGTTATGATAAAGAAACCTTCGACGGATTAAAGAACGTACATAAAGATGTAATGCAGTTTTTAGTTCGTAAATATAATAATTCTATAGCAAATGCCGGAGCAGCTGGTATCATACCATTTGATTTAGATATTACCCTAGACGGAATTGGAGGAGTAAAGATAGGACAGGCATTTAGAATAAATGAAGGTATACTACCAGAAAAATATAACGGTGTAGTAGGGTTTTTAATAACCGGTGTCTCTCATGTAGTTCAAAATAATAAATGGAATACCGATTTAAAAGCTCAAACAATTATCATAGGTAAACGTAGTACCACTGAGACATACGAAACAGATGAACTTCTAGGCTCAGAAGAATTAGAAACAGCATTAACTTTACAAAGAAAAGAACCAATACCAGGTGTACCTTTTGAAATAAGAGATTATATTACAGTCAACAAAGAACCCCAGTCCTTATTCTATTATCCTAATTTCGGTAAACCGATTACTTCCGAACAATTTCTAGTAAGTAATATAAACCAAAATCCGAAGATCAGATCTGCTTTTAGTAAGTTTATTTCTAGATTAGAATCTGAATATGAAGGATATAAAATACTAGTTACTGCAAGTATTAGAACATACAAAAGATCTGCAGAGCTCAAAGCAGAAAATCCAGACAATGCAGAACCTGGAACATCAGCTCACAATTATGCAGCCTCTATAGATATGAATGTAATTGAACCAGACGGAAATCAACTATATAAATCAAGTAGTATTGCTTTATGGGAAGCTACCGGGATACCACAAATTGCCAGAGAATGTGGATTATACTGGGGTGGTGATTTTGCAAATTATTATGATCCGGTTCACTTTACTTACAACAAGTTTAATTATAAAGAGACCTATGCAGCTATACAAAGGTACTATGACCAGCAACAAGAAAAACAAGGAGGTGCTCTATCTATAAATGATGATCCGAGAAGAGATCTCAAAGATCTATTTGAAAAACCACAAACTTTATACAAAAAGTAAGATGTATTTACCTAAAATAAAAATAAAAATACCTGATAGAGATACTATAAGAGATGTAGTAGATGAAACAGGAAGGCAGTTTGTAGGTAGTTTTTTCGAAACTTACAAAGGAGAGTTATTTAGCGGTACTAAACCTACATCCGATAGTAAACCACTTCAGTCCTCAGATACTTTAGAGTCTGAATTTCCTACAAATCAAGAAGCTTCTTTCAAAGTAGAATTTTTACCGCCTACCGAAAGACAGCTTGCAAACGGTACGTTCAAAAGATATTTTCTTCAAGATAAAAGAAACAAAAATATTGTAGAGATTACAAAAGACAAATTTGATAATTTAGAAACTAATCTGTTTACAAAAAAACTAGCAGTAGATTGGACTCTAACCCCACCGGCAAAAGATGTATATTTTAATGGTGTACGATTTGACGGTGCTGAAACAAAAAATAGACAAGCCATACAACAGGCTAGTCAAACCATAGAAGGTTTACAGGATTACATAAAAGATTATGCCCAATTTGTTCCAGAATCTAAAATAGCAGGTGATAAAACCACACCGCTTCCTAAAGGAAATACTTCATTTGATATTCCTTCTCCTTCATAGTTTGTAGATTAAAATCTTTTTACTATATTATACAAAAGGTTTTATAAGTGTTTTATATAGTAGAGGAAGAAGAAAAATTACAGCGGTTAGAAAATCTCGTAAAGCTGGGTTGTTATGTAGATGTTATTTCTACAAACGATCAATATCATCCTAAACTTACATCAACAGTTGCTGTTTATATTAGAATGAATAATAGCAAGCATGGTTTCATTATTCCTATAAACCATGATGAAGGTCTTAATGTAGATAAAGACCGTGTCTACCAACTGCTTTCTAAAGCTAGTAAACTGTATACACTAGATAAGAAGAACCTACTCTATCACTTTAATTTACAGGGAGCTATAGATCTATCTCTTGTTTACTCAATGACAAAGTATGACAGATTAGAATATTCTAGAGAGACTCCAACTATAAATCACTTCTATAACAAATTTAGAGATTTTAAAAACATAAATCAGATTATTCCTATTACAAAACTATACGAATCCTCTGAAAAAGTATACGATTCTATCAAAGAAGTAATAGAATTTAAAATACCAGACGGGTTTGACTTCTATAATAATACTGCAACAAATGTATTCTTTTTGATAGAACAGACCGGACTTGGGATACATTACGAAGCTTACAAAGAGCTTTTTAACCCTAGAGATATTAAATACAATACAGTAGATAACAAAGTACTAACATCATATAATTTATACAATGCTACATCTAGACCCACTAATTCTTTTAATAGTGTTAATTACGCTGCTATTCCTAAAACGCCACAGCATCGCAAATCCTTCAAGCCGACGAACGACTACTTTGTGGAGTTTGATTTTGACGGGTATCACCTGCGCTTACTGGCTGATCAAATTGATTTTTCACTTTCGTCTGAGTCTGCCCATAAGCAGCTAGCCAGACTATACTTCGGCAAAGAAGAAATATCCGATGAAGAGTATACCCAAGCCAAACAAATTAACTTTCAGGCTATTTACGGAAAAATACCTGAAGAGCATAAAGATCTTGAAATATTTAAACAAATTCAAGAGTATATAGATACAATGTGGGCGTCCTTTAATGAAGCAGGTTATGTGTGTAACCCACAATCCGGTAAAGCATTTACCAAAGAATTGAAAGAAACACATCCAGCCAAGCTTATGAACTATATGATGCAGTCGTTGGAGACTTCAAATAATATTCTTATATTAAAAGAAGTACTAAGATACCTAAAAGATAAAGAGACTAAAATAGCGCTTTACACATACGATGCGATTTTATTCGATTTCAGCAAAAAAGACGGAAAAGAAACTTTAAACGATATAGAGAAAATAATGTCACAGAAGAATAAGTACCCAGTTAGTTTCAAGTACGCAAAAGATTTAGTTTTATAACATAGTTTGATATTTATATATGGAAGAAACACTAGAAATAAAAAGGTTTGATTACGATATCGAAACCTTTTCTTATAATCTCGATATGAGTAACAAACTATTTTGTACTTTTGCTACTGAAGATACATTGGATGATGTATTGGAGGAAATTAAGTCTCGTTATAAAATAATCTACAATAAGATATTTGTTTTGTATTCTAAAAGTCAAGATGAATATATTTGCACATATAACGTAGACTTTGGCAATGTATCTAATTTTATTGAAAATACAATATTGGTTCACCGTAAAAAAGAATCAAATACACTCTACACTATCAACGCTCTTAATACTTTAATTAAAGAACTTAATGGAGGTCAGTTAGATACTTCCTATAGAGTGAATTGGGCCGACTATCGCAATTGCGTACTTCTAACCAAAGGTCCAGACCTAAAAAGAATTAATACCAAACTTTTTCGAATCATAGAGTTGGAGAACTAAAATATAGTTCTTATATTAATAATAAGTTATAAATTTTTTAAATAAGTTATATGGACATTAATGCTATCCGCGCAAAACTTGATGCGTTAAACAACAATAATCGTCANCAAGAGAAGACAGATTATTCTACCATCTTCTGGAAACCAGAACTTGGNAAGCAGACAGTACGTTTGGTACCTTCTGCATTCGACCCTACCTTTCCATTTAAGGAGTTAAAGTTCCACTATGGAATCGGTAAATACCCGATGGTTGCTTTATCAAACTTTGGTAAACAAGACCCTATCGAGGAGTTCGTTAAAGAACTAAAAAAGACATCCGATAAAGATAACTGGTCACTAGCCGGTAAGATCTCACCTAAGACTCGAATCTTTGCACCCGTTGTAGTACGAGGTGAAGAAGATAAAGGAGTTCGTCTATGGGGATTCGGAGTAACTATCTACAAAGCTTTACTAGCACTTATTGCCGATGAAGATATCGGAGATATTACAGATGTTATCAATGGATGGGATCTAGTTGTAGAGCAAGTTCAAGGTAACCCTTACCCTGAAACAACCGTTCGTATTAAACCTCGTCAGACTGCCTTATCAGATAATAATGATCAGGTTGATAGTTGGTTAAAAGAACAGCCTAACCCAACAGAGGTTCATACTCAATACGATTACGATTTTATTAAAAAGCAACTTCAAAATTATCTTAACCCAGGATCTGCAGAAGAAGATACACCTGCTGCCGGATCTTCAACGGAAGAGAAATTGCCAGAAAGCCTAGGTCAACAGAAATCGGACTTTACTTTGGAAACAGCTACTGCTGGCAACAAAGACACAGTTAGTAAGTTTGATGATCTATTTAATGAGTAATGGCAAAGAAAAAAGAAGTTCAAGAAAGAGCGACCGCTGCAGTACGTAAGTCGTTTAATCTATCCAATTTTAAAAAGAAGAAAGGCTTTTCAAATGCTTCTGTAAAGTTTAAGGAGCAAGGTTGGATACCTTTATCCAAAGCTTTTCAAGATATAACTTCCTTACCCGGTATTCCTACCGGACATATCACTCTTTTGCGTGGACATAGTGATACGGGCAAGACAACTGCCCTTCTAGAAGCTGCGGTGAATGCTCAAAAAATGGGCATTCTCCCGGTCTTCATTATCACTGAGATGAAATGGTCTTGGGAGCATGCTAAAGAGATGGGATTAGTTTTTGAGGAAGTTAAAGATGAAAGCGGAAACGTTTTAGACTACGAAGGTCATTTCCTTTATGCAGATAGAGGACAGTTAAATACTATTGAAGATGTAGCAGTTTATATTGCCGACCTTATGGATGAGCAGGCTAAAGGTAATTTACCTTTCGATATGTGCTTCTTCTGGGATAGTATCGGTTCAGTACCTTGTGACCTTTCAGTACGTTCTAATAAGAACAACAATGAATGGAATGCAGGTGCTATGTCTACCCAGTTCGGTAATAACTTGAATCAAAAGATTCTTCTATCTCGTAAAGAAAACTCTCCTTATACCAACACTTTAGTAGCTATCAATAAAGTTTGGACTATGAAGCCTGAATCTCCGATGGGTCAACCAAAGTTACAGAACAAAGGAGGTATGTCGATGTGGTATGATGCTACGTTAGTTATTACTTTCGGTAACATTACCAACCCAGGAACTTCTAAGATTAAGGCTATCAAGAATGGTATGCAGGTAGAATTTGCCAAGCGTACAAACATTCAAGTGGAGAAGAACCATATCGGAGGTGTGCAGTCTAGAGGTAGAGTAGTTATGACAGCACACGGTTTTATACCAGATGATAAACGTGAAATCGATAAGTATAAAGATGCACATAAAGAACACTGGTTAAAATTAGTTGGTTCTATAGACTTTGATCTTATCGAAGAAGGAGATTTAGAAGAAGATACAATAACTCCAAATCTTCTAGATTAGTGGCTTACGACGATATTCTAAAAAATTTAAAGCAGACCCCACCCCGATCGCTGAACGATCATATTCTGATCGTAGACGCAATGAATATGCTCATTAGATCATTTTCATTACTAAAAGCGATGAACCCCGATGGCCACCATATCGGTGGCCTGGTTGGGTTCTTAAGATCTTTGGGGTATGTGACTAGAATATTTGACCCTACTAGAGTTATAGTAGTATGGGACGGTAAAGGAGGTTCTGCTAATAGAAAGAACATCAATCCAGATTATAAAGCACAGCGTGCTACCTCTCGTATTACTCATTGGGGTCTATACGACACTAAAGCTGAAGAAACTGAAGCACTTATAGGACAGTTATATAGAGTTCAAGATTATATTGAATGTTTACCCATACAGCAAGTAGGTATGGAAAAATTAGAAGCTGATGATATAATTGCATATTTGGCAAAGAATGCTTCAAAAAGCGGTAAAAAAGTTACAATAGTATCTTCAGATAAAGATTTCTTTCAATTAATAGATAAGAATATAGAAGTATATGCTCCGGTTAAAAAGAAGACATTTAATTCTGAAAATGTTGTTGAAGAGATAAAAGTATTGCCGGAAAACTATAATATTGTAAAAGCTTTACTTGGAGATAACTCAGATAACTTACCTGGAGTAAAAGGTTTAGGGATTAAAACTATAATGGCTGAATGGAAAAGTTTTGCATACGACCCGCTAGCATCCTTACAGGATATATGGGATCATTGTGAAACACAGCTAGAGCAAAAGAAACCAAAGAAGATTTTTGCAAAGATTCTTCATGAATGGGATAAAGTAATGACCAATTATGAATTGATGAATTTACATGAATCTGTGTTGGATAAAAGAGAAAAAGATCATATATTAGAAGTAATAAAGAGTCCAATACCAGACTTACAGACTGGTGCTTTTTTACACCTATTAGATCAAGATAAGATCGAAGGTATTACAAAGAACACCGAAGGATGGTTGGATAATTTTAAAGGTTTAACAACGGTTACAGAATGACATTAAAATCGCTACAGCAGTACGGGAAGGGGTTCCAACTAAAAGTACTAGGATCATTATTAACAGACAAAAAGTTTCTTCTAAATGTAAGGGATGTCTTACAGGAAGATTACTTTGATGCTGACACCCATAAGTGGATTATCAATCAGATTACTTCATATTTTGATAAGTACCACACTACTGTTACTATGGATGTTCTAAAAGTAGAACTTCAAAAGCTAGAGAACGAAGTACTTCAAGTTGCACTCAAAGAAGAATTAAGAAATTCATATCAAGCATCTCAAGACGATCTAGATTATGTACAAGAAGAGTTTACAACCTTCTGTAAGAATCAAGAGATGAAACAAGCCATACTAAATTCAGCTGACTTGCTAAAACAAGGAGATTTCGACGGTATACGCAATATGGTTGAAAAAGCTATGAAGGCCGGTATGGATAAAAATATCGGACATGAATATAATAAAGATATTGAGACTCGTTACCGAACTGATTACCGTCCTACTATTCCTTCACCTTGGCCTATCCTTAACGATGGCATTCAAGGAGGATTTGGACCTGGGGATCTTGCTATTGTTTTTGGTAATCCAGGCGGTGGTAAGTCTTGGACTATGGTTGCTATTGCTGCTCATGCTGTTAAGCTTGGTTATAAAGTCAACTATTACACTCTGGAACTCGGGGAAGATTACGTTGGTAAGCGATTTGATTGCTATTTTACAGGGTACTCTATTGATGAGGTTAATAAGCATCGTAAAGAAGTTCAAACACATGTTGACAGTCTTAAAGGTAAACTTATAGTAAAAGAGTATGCACCTAAGAGCGCTACAGTTAATACAGTTAAATCCCACATTCAGAAGTGTATCGACATGGATCACAAACCAGATCTAGTTGTTATTGACTATGTTGACTATCTAAGAGCACCGTCTAAAAACCGTTTCTCTGAGAGAAAAGATGAAATAGATGATGTATTTATTGCAACTAAAGGACTTGCTAAGGAACTGAAAATACCTATTCTAACACCCTCTCAAGTTAACAGAATGGGGGCTAAAGATAGCGTTATCGAAGGAGATAAAGCAGCCGGCAGTTACGATAAGATGATGGTAGCAGATATTTGTTTATCTCTATCCAGACAAAAAGAAGATAAAGTTTTNGGTACCGGAAGAGTNCACGTAATGAAGAATCGTTACGGNCAAGACGGTATGACTTACAATGTTAAAATGGATACTAATAATGGACATATAGAATTCGAAGGTAAAGCTGACCCAGCAGAACTTATGCCTGAAAGTGGNGGNCCTGCTTTTACTTTGTCACGTGAATCTATGGCACAAATTTTTGATAAAAAATCTTAAATTNATTGTNCAAAACCAAAATATATATCCTATTTATCAAAGCGTCCTCGTAAGACCTTTTGACAGATCTGCGAGGATGTTCCTGTCTTATTAACCTTCAAATATATAAAGATATATGAGCCTATTAGAAGAAAGAATAGTTTACAAGCCTTTTGAGTACCCTCAAGCATTCGATTATTGGCTGAAGCAGCAACAGGCACACTGGCTGCATACCGAAGTACCGATGTCACAAGATGTATCGGATTGGAGTAGCAATTTAAAAGATCATGAAAAGAATGTTGTAGGAGGAATACTTAAAGGTTTTGCTCAAACTGAAACCATTGTAAATGACTACTGGTCAACACTTGTAACAAAGTGGTTTAGAAAACCAGAAGTTATTATGATGGGAACAACTTTAGGTTCTTCTGAAACTATCCATGCAGAAGCTTATTCTTTATTAAACGAACAATTAGGTTTAGATAACTTTGCTGAATTTTTAGAAGATGAGACTACTATGGCTAAAATTGAAAATCTTATGAATGTAAGAGATGGCCATGATGGTACTCCTAACTGGCATGATAGAGCTAAGTCACTAGCAATTTTTTCTGCATTTACAGAAGGTGTCAATCTATTTAGTTCATTTGCTGTTTTACTTTCTTTTAAAATGAGAAACCTTTTGAAAGGTGTAGGACAGATAGTAGAATGGTCTGTAAGAGATGAAAGCCTACATTCAGATGCCGGTTGCTGGCTATTCAGAACTTTAATGGAAGAACATCCAGAATTCAAAACACCAGAGCTAATTGCTGATATTGAAGAGGCTGCTAAAAGTGCTTTACAGTTAGAGTTTGATTTTATTGATAAAATATTTGAAATGGGTGATCTAGAAAACTTAGGTAAGGATGAACTTAAGAATTTTATTCGTCATAGGGTTAATACTAAGATGGGGGATTTAGGTCTTAAGCCTATCGTACCTGCTTCTGAAATAGATAAAGGTGCTTTAAAAACTATGAAATGGTTTGATGCAGTTATTGCTGGAAAACAGCACACAGATTTTTTTGCTAACAGAGTTACAAATTATGCCAAAGGTCACATGGAGTGGGATGCGGCAGCAATATTTTAATAAAAGTTATGAGTTTACAAGTTGATACTTCTACCTGGGAGAAAGGTAAAGATTACCCTGAATGGATGAATGATATCTCTGTAGCTACAATATCTAAAGGATATTTACTACCAGACGAAACACCAAGAAAAGCATACCGTAGAGTTGCTGATACTATTGCAAAAAGATTAGACCGTCCAGACCTGGCGAACAAATTCTTTCGTTACATGTGGAAGGGATGGTTGAACTTAGCCTCTCCTGTACTATCAAACACAGGAACCGATAGGGGATTGCCAATCTCATGTTTTGGAATTGATACGCCCGATTCAATTCGAGGTATTGGATTAACTAATGCCGAGCTCATGAGATTGACCTCTTTGGGTGGAGGAGTTGGAATAGGTCTTTCTAAAATAAGAGGAAGAGGAGAAAAGATCGGAACAGGCGATATGGGACAGTCTGAAGGTGTAGTGCCGTGGGCTAAGATTTATGATTCTACTATTATTGCTACAAACCAAGGAGCGGTACGTAGAGGAGCAGCTTCTGTTAATCTGGATATTAATCACCCAGACATTAAAGAGTATCTACAAATACGTAGACCTAAGGGAGATCCAAATCGCCAATGTCTAAACCTACATCAATGTGTGGTTGTGGATGATAAGTTTATGCAAAGATTAGAGCATAGAGATCCTGAAGCAATGCAGCTATGGTTAGAGATTTTAAAGTCTAGGGTTGAGACTGGAGAACCTTATATTATGTATAAGGATAACGTCAACAAAGCCAATCCACCTGCATATGTAAAGAATAATTTAGAGGTTACTATGACCAATATCTGTTCAGAGATTACTCTTTTTACAGATGAAGAACATAGCTTTATTTGCTGTCTATCTTCTGTTAACTTAACTAAATGGCATGAATGGAAGAATACAGACTTAATTGAAACTGCAATCTACTTCTTAGACGGTGTATTAGAAGAGTTTCTAGCAAAAACCTCCGGTAGAGATTCTTTAGTTAGAGCACATCGTTCTGCTAAAAAAGGAAGAGCGATTGGTTTAGGAGTTTTAGGATGGCATACTTTCCTTCAAAACGAAAGAATCCCTTTTACTTCTATTAGAGCAACTTCTTATACTCACCAAATATTCTCTCAGATTAGAAATCAAGCAGAAGCAGCTTCAAGAAAATTAGCCGATGAATATGGAGAACCAGTATGGTGTAGAGGTACAGGAATGAGAAATAGCCATTTACTGGCTGTGGCACCTACCGTCTCTAACAGTACGATTTCCGGAGGAGTATCGGCAGGTATCGAACCTGTTCCGGCTAACGTCTATACGTTTAATTCCGCTAAAGGAACGTTTATTCGTAAGAATCCTGCATTAGAAACCTATCTAGAAGAAAGAGGAGCTAACACCGAAGAGGTTTGGGATCAAATTATGAAAGATAGAGGTTCGGTTGCTAATCTACCCGAAGATGTAATGCCATTGGATGACAAACAAATCTTCTTAACATTCCCAGAGATTAACCAGTTACAACTTGTAGAACAGGCAGCTGCTAGACAAAAGTATATTGATCAGACTCAATCGTTAAATCTAGCTTTTGACCCAACAGATTCTCCAAGATTTATTAATCTGGTACATCAAACGGCATGGAAGTTAGGAATTAAAACTCTATACTACTTAAGAACCGATAGTGTAATCAATGGAGATATAGGCTCAAGAACTTCAGAAGATTGTTTAGCTTGCGACGGTTAAAAGTTGGCTATATGAGTATTTTTTCTTATATTATATAAAAAGAAATATATGTCCAAAACATCACCAAAGCAGCGTTACATTCAATTGCAAGAATGGTTAGCAGTATTTAAACAAGGAACAAACACAAACAAAAGAAAAGGTAGGAGATTTTCTAAAGCAGATCACTACAAAGCAAAAAGAGCAAGATGACAAAAGTAATTAAATTTTATGCAAACTGGTGCGGACCTTGCCGGGTGTACGGTAAGTCCTGGGATAAAGTTGTTGAAGAATTAAACGGAGTTGTGGAGTTTCAAGAAGTAAATATAGAAGAAGATACTTCTGGTCTAGCAGCTCAGTATAAAGTTGACGGTATACCTCATACAGTAGTGCATAAGGCAGACGGTTCTAAAGTTGAAAAAGGCGGTAGAATGTCTGTAGAGCAATTAAAAGAATTCATTTTAAGTTAAAATCAAAAAGTTATGTTAAGAAATCCAGATTCGATACCGGCCACGGATACGGTTATAGATGATCCAGCAATGGAACCATTTTTCATTACAGTACCACAAGTAGGTGGGTATGTTGTTTATGAAAGAGTTACTAAAGGAGAAAATAACAACAGTTATTTAAAGACAGTAGGATATCCTTCTTCTTTTAACCATGCATTAAAAATGGTTTCAAGAGAATTGATAAACGCAGGAAGTGAAAAACACTATACCTCACTTCAAAGTTATTTGGAAGAATGGGAAAAAATTCAAAAGAAGTTAAGTAATTTAACTTCTGTTAATGTATAGCGTTTGCCTATACGCTTTATAATACCTGGCAAAATTTAAATTATAATAAAATGGCAAAAAATGTCGTAGTGTCCTTATCTGGAGGGATGGACTCCTCAACTTTATTACTTAATTGTTTAACTAACTACACAAGCGTAACTGCTCTATCTTTTGATTACGGTCAGAAACATAGGGTAGAACTTGAAAAAGCTCAATCTTTGATCGATTACCTAAAAGCTAATGGTCAAGATGTTACCTACCAAGTAATTAAGTTAGACGGTTTAGTTGACTTACTTAATTCTAATTTAGTATCAGGCGGAGAAGATGTACCGGAAGGTCATTATGAAGAAGACAACATGAAAGCAACTGTTGTTCCTAATCGTAATAAAATCTTTGCTTCAATTACTCAAGCAGTAGCTTTATCTAAAGCAAATGAAACTGGTGATGACACAGACATCGCTTTAGGTATTCATGCCGGAGATCATGCTATATATCCTGACTGCCGTCAAGAGTTTAGAGATGCCGATGATGCTGCCTTTAGAATTGGTAACTGGGATGCTGATAAGGTAGGTTATTACACTCCTTATCTAAATACTGATAAACTTGGAATTTTAAAAGATGGACAGAACCTCGTCAAAGCACTGGAATTGGATTTTAATGAAGTATACAAAAGAACGAACACTTCATACAAACCCTACCCAAGTGGAAACTCGGACTACAAGTCTGCATCTTCAGTTGAACGGATTGAAGCGTTTATTAACCTGGGCGTGGACGATCCTGTGCAATATGAAGATGAAACTGGACCGGTTAGTTACGAAGTTGCTAAAACACACGTAGAAAAATTGCTAGCCGAATACGCAGCTTAAAAGGTCGGCCCGTTCGTCTATCGGCTAGGACGCCAGGTTTTCATCCTGGTAAGAGGGGTTCGATTCCCCTACGGGCTACAAAAGATATGAAACATAAAGTTGATTTACATGGACTGTCTTATAAAGAGGCTGTAAAGAAAGCTGAAATGACTCTTGTTGGAGCATCATTTGATAAGGCTATGGTTGTAGAAATTATAACCGGTAAGTCAAAAGAGATGCAAGATAGGATTATAAAAGAGGTTATAGAAGTATATAAGTTCCCATACTATATACCTGCTTATAATACTGGAATGATAATAGTAGAACACGATGAAATACTTTAGCACAATTTTAGCTATACTTCTACTGGGTTCTGGATGTAGTAAAGATGAAAGCTGCTTTTGTACAGAAACCACAACTGACATCAGATTCGGAGAGGTGTATGTTGATGAGTACTGGATTGATAACTGTTTTGAACCTTTCCAGCAGGTAAATTTTTACGAATGGGGTAATACTGTTATAGATTGTAGATGAAAATAAATGAACTTTTAATCGGGGTGTTAACATTCACAGTAGCACACATTCTTACATTTTTCCAACTAAATGGCCAGTTCTTATGGGAATCATTCCGGAAAAATGAATGGCTTGTAGCAGCTTCTGGGATTTTTTTATCTTTCTTTTATATTTGGGGCACTAAATATACAGTAGCAGGAATGGATGGTCTTTTATGGCCTACCCGTTTTATTGGTTTTGCTATAGGTATTATAATTTATGCCATAATGGTAAATTACTTCTTTAATGAAGGAATTACTACAAAAACATTTATAAGCTTAATTTTAGCATTTATTTTAATTTGCATTCAAGTATTTTGGAAATGAATAGATTAGACGAACAGTATAGAGGGTTATTAGCTGAAGTACTTCATAATGGTATTGAAAAGGATGATCGCACAGGTACAGGTACATTGTCTAGATTTGGTATGTCTATTAGACATAGAATGGAGGATGGTTTTCCTATCTTAACTACTAAAAAAATGCCTTTAAATACTATTTCAACTGAATTAAAATGGTTTTTAAAAGGAGATACTCATATAAAATACCTATTAGATAACAATTGTCATATTTGGGATGGAGATGCTTATAAAAGGTATGAACGAGTTTATAATTATGATTTAGATGAACCATTATCTAAAGCTAAATTTATAGATAAAGTACAAAATGATCCTGCTTATATGCATTGGGGTTTATTAGGACCTATTTATGGAGCACAGTGGCGTTCTTGGGGTGGTAAAAAATATATTGATCAAATAGCAGATTTAATCCAAAATCTAAAAGACAATCCAAATAGTAGACGCCATTTAGTATCAGCTTGGAATGTAGAAGATTTAGGTCAAATGACATTACCACCTTGCCATTATGCTTTTCAGTGTTATGTGGCCGATGGTAAGTTATCTTTAATGTGGCAACAACGTTCAGCTGATTTGTTTTTAGGTGTACCGTTTAATATCAGTAGTTATGGTTTACTATTATTGTTATTATGTGATGTAACAGGATATAAACCAGGAGAGTTAATAGGTAATTTTGGTGATATTCACTTATATAAAAACCATTTAGAACAAGCTAAAGAACAAATTAGCAGAAGTTCATTTGAATTGCCAAAATTAGAAGTATATAATGTAGATATTTTAAATGGGGAATTTAATTGGTCCCATACAGAGTATAAATGTCATCCTACTATTAAAGCACCTTTAAGTAATTAAAATGAGAAAGTGTAACGTCTGTAAAGTAAAAAGGTCTGACTGGATGTTTAAGACTGATAAGAAGAAAACATGCCGCAAATGCGAGTATAGATGGTGGCGTAATGTTCTTCGAATGATGGTTAGAGACAGACGTTTAACCCCCCTTGAAAGAATGGGTACTCGAACCGGTTATATGGGTGTTGGTTTTCTTATAGCAGGTCAATGGACTGTAGAACCTATTTTATTTATAATGGGGTTCATTTGCGTTTTAATTCAGGTTACAATTAGAAGACAGTGGAATCTAGTTTTATTACAATTAAACGGTCTAATAGCTTGGACTATTCATTTTATTAATTCACTTTCATGACAATACACATACCAGTAAGTCACTTTAACGAAAGAGCAAAAAAACTATATTTAGAAAACAAACTTAAAGATATAGGAATAGACTACCAGCCAAATGCATTGATGGGGTGGTACGAAAATNAAGAAATAGAAATTTTTAGTTTTAAAAAAGTATTTATGTGGATGGACAACAGGTATACATCTTACAAAATATATCAAAATAAAACTGAAATAATTTTAGAAATAGTTGGAGATAAAGAATAAAAGTACTATATTTATTTAATATTAACAGTGTCGTAGCACCACTCTAAAAACACAAGTATGCAAGAAGAAATACACAAAGAGTTATGGGATAGAGAAAAAAGAGCCTCTATCGAACTACAAGGGGAAGTAGAAATTAACGGACAAAAACTCCCCGATCCAAAATTACATCAAAGAATTTCATTTTTAAAATCAGCAATAAGACTAGGTGCGTGTGCATTTGGTTTTTTTGGTTTATATGAGTTAGGATTTATTGGCTTATTTTTAGCTGAATTAGTTGGAATAGGAGAAGAATTAGTTTAAATTATAGTTATGGGAAAATTTCAATCAACAAAAGTCTTTGACGGATTTTCTACAGTGTTCCGTCAATGGAAAGCAGAGACTACACACTGTAAGTATTTACACGGTTATGGAGTATCTTTTAAACTCTGGTTTGAAGGAGAATTAGACGAACGTAACTGGGTGTGGGATTTCGGAGGAATGAAAAGAGCTAAGGGGAAGATTGACGGTATGTCACCTAAAGAATGGATGGACTATATGTTTGATCATACTTTTATAGTAGCTGAAGACGATCCATTCTTACAATCATTCCAAAAAATGGACGAACATAAAGTTGCACAGGTTAGAGTTATACCTGCAACAGGAGCAGAAAGATTTGCTCAATTCATTTATGACAAGATAAATCCTTTCATAGAAGCGGAAACTGACGGAAGAGTTAAGATAGCAAAAGTAGAATTTAGAGAACACGGAAAAAATAGCGCAATATATGTCCCTTAAAAGAATAGAAGATTATAATAAAGTTCTACCAATTGTAGAAGTTTATACAGCAGTTCAATCAGAAGGTAGTAGACAAGGTTACCCAACTATAGTTATTAGAACTACCGGGTGTACACACAGATGTTATTTTGGTGAAGGTGGATGGTGTGATTC